>Ga0075459_1000009_pt1 | contig 31947 bp, 42 predicted proteins | sample DEB3_08_DNA_2_FD_76333 | JGI IMG/M metagenome (GOLD analysis project Ga0075459, IMG submission 76333) | Aqueous microbial communities from the Delaware River and Bay under freshwater to marine salinity gradient to study organic matter... | ecosystem: Environmental > Aquatic > Marine > Coastal ...
AGCTAGGGCGGTACATGAGGCAGGCGCAGGTAAAGCTGGTGAATGGAACCAGAACTCAGTCAACAAGGTGTTGAACTCCACCATTGGCGAAAAAATCCTTGAAACATTCCCGCCAGAAGAAGTGCGTAAGTTCCATGTGCTGAATTACGGTGGCCAGATTATGCCTGGAGGTCATGTTTATGAGGGCGCAGCACTACAAGCTAGGCGTGTTGGATTGATTGAAAAACACGCAGAAAAAGCGCTGACCGGAGCCGGTACAGCAACTGGTGCGGCAATTGGTGGGCCTGCTGGCGCGGCGATTGGTGGATATTTGGCTCAAAAAGCAGGTGCAAAAGTGTCTGCTAAAGCAGCAGCCAAAGCAGAAACCAAAGCCTTGCAAAAAGCGCAAGAGGAAATGCGTAAAGCGGCTGAACTTGGCAAGCAAACCGGCAAAAACAAACTTGGTGATTTAACTAAATAATCATGAATCAAGAACCAACACTAGCCGACCTCTGCAAAAAGATCGACCAACTGATGGATGAGATGCATAGCATCTCTCATGGCTTTGTCAAGAACGAAGATGGAACCGTTGACTATGACGGGCATCGGCGGTATCACGCAGCCATTATTCAGTCCATGAACGCTCAAGAGAAGTTTTGGAATGAATTGCGAATTGACCTAGCCAAGAAGGGGTTGTGGTTCATTCTGCTTGTTTTGGCTGGATTAGTAGTCCTTGGAATTCAGACCAAGTTGGGATTGACAAAATAAGGAGACATCATGTTGTCAGCACTGTTCTCATTCCTTGGTGGCTCAGTCTTTCGCATGGTATGGGGCGAAATTTCGTCCTTTGTGAACAAGCGCCAAGAACACCAGCAGGAAGTCGAGCGCATGAGGCTTCAAATTGAACTGGATGACCGAGCGCATCAGCGTAATCAAGAGGCACTCCAACTGCAAGCCACGCTAGGCATCAAGACTATTCAGGCGCAGGCTGAGAGCAATGTGCTAACTGAGGAAGCGCAGGCGTTTACTACTGCTATGGCTAACGCCATGAAGCCCACCGGAATCCATTGGGTAGACGCTTGGAATGGCATCATCCGCCCTGCTGCTGCAACGATTGCTTTGGCGCTGTGGGCAATGAAGTTGGTGCATCAGAACTTTATGATGCAGGATTACGATATGGAAATCACCGGGGTTGTTCTCGGCTTCTTCTTTGCTGATCGCTCTCTCGGGAAGCGTGGCAAATAAAATAGTATGCTTTCCGTTGAACCAATCACAAAGATCATTGCAATGCTGACGGCAGTTGTGACACTTGCCGGTGGCAGCTATGCATTTGGAGACAAGTTGGGCTGGTTCAAGAAAGACATCTTGCGCTGGTCGCCGGAGCATTTCAGCATCTCTAGTGGCCCAATAAACAAACCATTCAATGTGGTTGTTGCAAGGCAGAAATTGCGTGAGGACTGCGATGTGACTGACTTTAGGCTTGAGATCAGGGATTCAAGTTTGCGAGTCCATCCTGTCACGCCAGACATCACGGTTTTTGCTGGGCCTGCCGGGAATAAGGTAGACAAGTTCGCTTACAGCATCTCCATTCCTAAAGACCATCAAGACATGATCGCTCCCGGCAAAGCCGTCTTGCTGGGCAGGATAAAGTACAAGTGTCCCGAGGGTGAGGTGCTGGTGCAATACCCACGCCACGCCAATATGCAGTTTGAGATCACCAAATGAACAATGATGATCCAATCGTTCTAGCGGCGGCTCTGTGCAGGGCGTTTGAGGGGTTGTACCTCAAGCCATATCTTTGCCCAGCAAATGTACCAACGATTGGATATGGATCGACTGCTTATGAAAACGGGATCAGGGTAACGCTGGCTGACCCCCCGATCACAAAGGAACGTGCGGAGGAATTGCTCATGCATGAACTCCGTACGATCTGCTTTCCAAGCGTTAAACGATTATGCGGATCGGTTCTTGAATGGGGAAATCCCGCTACGGCGGCTCTTATAGATTTTGTCTACAACCTCGGCTCTGGCAGACTTGCATCCTCCACCTTGCGGAAGAAGATTCAAGCAAATGACCGCGAAGGAGCCAAAGCGGAACTGATGAAATGGGTTCGTGGTGGCGGCAAGGTTTTGCCGGGATTGGTCAAACGGCGAAAGGCCGAAGCTGAAATGATTTAACATTTTTTGGCTTTGCTAAAAGCAATGATGTTTGTTTTGAACACAACATTGACCGGATCAGATAAGCCCGTTCCTTTCATTCCCTTTTTGGCGTTGGCTCTGCCTTTTTGAACATTTCTATCTTCAAGAATTGCTCTAGCAGCATGGGGTCTATCAATTTTGCGCCAATCAAATGCGTTGCCATGTGATTTGGGTATATTGCTTCCTGGCCAGTATTTCATTAACTTCCCTTGCTGCCAAACGTATAAAACCTAACAGGGTCTGATTGAAGCATCCCTGTGTTGACACTATCATAGCCTTTTACTTTGGGAAGCAGATACCAACCCCATTCCCCGCGCATACAAGACCCGTTCTTTAGGTCAATGACGTAGCTAAAATTCCAGTATCCCCGTGTGTCGCGTATAAAAAAGAATCCAGCCACACCTTTTTCGCCATCAGCAATGTTCATGTTGCCTGATGCGTTAGCAATGACAATGCGATCAGGATTGACCCCACACCACTTTCTAAATCCGTAGGCAGGGTTTCTGGCTATCCAAGTGGCGGCAATTTTGTATTTTGACCAATCTGGATGCTCTGCAACCCATTGTTCGTCATAACAAGTCGCATCGGGCGTTTGGAACCATCTTAGCCATTTAGGAAGATTGCCTGTCTCTTTGTTCACAAACAGGGCAATGACCGGAGCAAAGATGATGGCTACAAGCTGAATAGCTATGGCCAGCACCAATAAAAGCAAATACACAACAAACATCAATGGAAACATTTTATTTCTCCATGCAAAACCCAGCACATTCACCCTGGGGGTAGTTACAAAGCAAATGCTCACAGATCAACTTAGACTCTTTTAGTGAGTTAAGTGTTTTGTAATGAGCATCCAGCCAAAGATTTTTTCTTTCTTCTTTAGAAAGATGCGAACCTTGATCTATCTCATAATGGCATTTAAGACACAAAGCTGCGGTGTAATAGTCCGAGGCTTTAATTCCTTTACCTTTACCATGTTCAGACCAATTTGAGTGAGCCGCCTGCACATGATAATCAGCCCCGCAATTTTTACAAGGTAAAGAAGCAACCATTTTCAGCAACCTTTTGTCTCTGACATAGTTAAATTTGGGAATCATTCTGTCGCCTTGATTTCCATCCGGGCATTGGCTGATTCTGTACGCCAGATTTCTGTTTTCATTCTAGCCGCCTCCAGCATCCATTTAATATATTCTTCCTGCTCAATAGCCGCCTGCAACCCTTCCAGAAGTTCCAAATACTCTAAATTTGAATAAGCCTCGCGTTCTTGGGCATTAGCAGCCTCAATACCTTTTGCCAAAGCATCTTTCATTAAAAGTGCTTTTTTGCTTTTACGAAACTCCTCTAAATAAATGCGCTTTGCTTTTGCCTCAGCATATTTACGAGCGTTTTGCTGAATATACTCAACTGCTGCATAAGGAACATTCATAACACTTCCTCTCTAACCATAATATTTACCCCAGGCTCGACAGAATATACCTTTGTGCAATGCAAAGAAATAACCTGAGTATCATCCAAATAAACTATTCCATTCATGCTATCCAAATAGGCTTTAGCAATGTTGTCAATGTCTGGTTTTTTGGTTGGTCTGACCCCACCAGAAAGCATGGCTTTTTTAGCCGTTTTTGACGCTGAGGCGGGTACGGGTATCCTGATGTACAAATAAACGCTTGTAGGCGTTTCTAGAGGCTCTGTTGACCCCATTGCGCGGGTGGCGGCTTCCCTGATCTGCGCTTCGTAGTCTGCGGTCTTGGAATCGGTATAAGTTTTGACAAAATTTCCCCGCCTGGCAAAACGAGGTCTGCCTTTGCCTTTTGGATTACCAGAAACCTCAAACATCACGATGAACATTTCTTAACCTATTCATTCTGGTTCGCAAATCATCAGCAGCAGCGGTTCCTCTAATTCGTTCAATTTCGCTAATTGTTCGATACCACCAGTTTCGGGCAGTATTTGATCCTTGCTCCGATACTTTCTTGTTGTATCTCGCAATCCATTCCCGAGCCTCTGTCTCTCTCATGTATTCCAATGTCTCCGGTGAGATAGAGTGCTTGGTTGATTGTGAAGCTGGAGAATTGTTCTCCATCTTTGGCTCGGTCAAGGATTTTGTGGGCTTGTTCATAATTCACTTAGGATTCTCCATGCTGTTGCTGCCACGATTGGAACTTGTCCGTTGCCAATGGCTTTAAGTCTGTCCATTCTGGAACCCATCCCATCAGCCACTCGTAATGATTCGGGGTAATCTTCCCAAATGCTGCTGTCCATGCTCGGCATCCAGCGTGTTTCTGCATTGACTTCGCCAGAAAGTTCGCCATTGTCGTTGGCGTATGCAAGTAGCCAAAATCTTTCCCGAATGTGGTCAGCACCCATGTCTTTCGCTGATAAGGAAATTGCTTTGGTTTTGTAACCCATCGATTCGCAGTCGTTTGCGGCTTGGTCAATTGCAACTCGGCTGACGTTTTCGGCAAAGATGTACCTGAGAGCGACATCTGCCACGATTCGCCGCATCTCAGGCCAAAGATCGTCTGCCGTATTTTTGCCAGCCGCTGCTGTGGAATAGGCTTGACATGGAAACCCGCCAGATACAACGTCAACAATTCCTCGCCAAGGTTTTCCGTCAAAGGTTTGTATGTCATCCCAAATCGGGAAAGGCGGGAGAAGTCCGTCATTTTGTCGGGCGCACAATACGCTTGCGGGGTAAGGTTCCCACTCGACTGCACAGACTGTTCGCCATCCGAGAAGTTTTCCCCCAAGTATTCCTCCACCAGCGCCTGCGAATAAAGCCAACTCATTCATGTTCCTTTCCTTAATTGAGCAATTCTCTGTCTAACATAATCTGGCATTGGAGCCGCTAATTTGATGTCTTGCTCTATTTTCATCAGGGCTGGGTCTTTTTCGCTTTTAAAGGCGATTTCTGGGATTTCAGCACCATCCCATCTTTGTTGATTGAGATAGACTAAAGGAGCCGGAATGTATGCACCTCCATCTTTTCTCCATTGATCTGTGGTTTTCATCCATTCAACGTGCTTGATGATCTGATCTGCACAAGTCTCGCAATAGTGCTTTTTCCACTTTTTTAGACATTCAGACTTCCCGCCTTTGCGAGTAGATTTAGGCCATGCTGCCCAGAATCTGTCAAACCCTGATTCAAACATTGCATCTCCTTTTGGGCATAGGTACTCCAAGGGTGGATAAATTGACTATCCAACCCTCTCCAGGCTTTTCATTGTCTTTCAACACAAAAAGCCCCAAGTGCGCGTGACGGGTCTGTTCGCTTATACAAAAGGTCTTGTTCCACCATGTACCTTTTGCTTTACCAGTCGCCAAACCAACGCTGGTCGCCTTTTGCTCTGGGGTGTAACAGAGTGCGGTGTTTCTTGACTTGCCACCCCATGCAGGGCCGGTAACGTAACGTGAGTCACTCGGTCTGCCAAAAGCAAAAACCCCGCAAGATGCTCTGTGGTCTTGGCTCTTGGCATGAGCAGCGGCTAGACGATTGAACGCAAATTCAAAAGACTCGCCTGCCACCTGACAAGACCACACAGTACCCTGCGGGGTTCTTAATTTGCGTTCATCGCCTAGATGCCACTCTAGACAATTTTGATTATACATAAATTTAAACGTGCAAGCAATCAAACCATTCTGGATGCAACAATCTTAGCTGCCAGACCCTAGCCCTAGGCACATCTTCTTTCCACAGATAGATCGCCGCCCTGGTAACTCCGAGCATCTGCGCTAGAGCAAGAACACTCCCGGCTTTATAGATTGCGTATTCTTTTTTCATGCCAACATTGTAAGGCTTCTTACACATAAAAAGAAACTTTGCAAAAATACAACACTAGGGAAAATACTTAGAAAAAAGATGTTGACATCTGTATAAGCTAGCTTACAATTCACCCATGCCCTAGCAATTCGCATGGGGTCTTTTTAGGAGAACTGAGATGAATGATGAGATCAAACTTACAGGTTACGCAAAACTGATGCAAACATGAAACATGACATCTTTGACTTTAAGCCAGAAATGTCTATTTACGGCATTGCGTGGCGTGTTGCTCTATTGGCAACCATCATCATTACTCTAATTCTTGATTTGTTCTTTTGGAGACCGCTATGAGCCAACAACAATGGTACGAGACAGTTGCACTTCAGGAATACCAAGAGCAACCCTTAAACACCAAAATGCTCAAGCACGTTCGTCAACTTTTCAATGTTGACTACATCCCAACCGAAATTAACCGAGCCAATCAACGCAAATGGATCAGGTCTGTTCGCCGACTTGGAGACAAGTGGCTCTTTGCTAAATATTTGGAGAAAAAAAATGCTTAACGCTGAGGAAATTATTGACACTTGCCGAGCAATGTTGCGCCACTATGAGCCAGATGACCCTATGCGCTGGCCATTCTATTCTGGGGTGCTGGAAACCAAGATTCGTGAACTGGTACGAATCTTGAATCATGACGAATCAGTCATTCGCACATTGAACAACAAGATTGACGAAATTTTCAAGGACTAATAATGAAACAGATTGCCGCAGCATTGGTCAAAGCACAAAAAGCATTTGGCCCTGCTCTAAAAACCTCTACAAACCCGCATTTCAAATCACGCTATGCTGACCTTGCTGCTTGCGTAGAAGCGGTCATAGACGCATTAAACGCCAACGGCATAGCCCTAATCCAGCAGAATCACCCCAACCCTGATGGTGTGGTGGTGGAGACTGTATTCGTTCACGAATCCGGTGAAACCATCAGTTCTGGGCAACTGTTTGTGCCTGCATCGAAACACGACCCCCAAGGGTACGGGTCTGCTCTAACCTACGCCAGACGCTATTCCTTAATGGCCGCTTGCGGGATTGCGCCAGAAGATGATGACGGGAATGCAGCCAGTCGCAAAACCGAAAAGGTCAACATTGACACCAACGTGATGACAGACCATCTCGCAGCGATTGATGCCAGCGCCAACAAAGAAGAACTCCAGAAAGCCTACGCAGCGGCTTATGCGGCTTGTGAAGGCGATCAAAACTGGCAGGCGCGTGTGATCAAAGCCAAAGCTGATCGCATCGCCAAAGCCAAGAAGGAGGCGGCATGACCAAAAAGAAAACTCTAGGCATTGAAGAAATCACCCTGCGGGATTTCTTTGCTGCTTTTGTGATCCAAAGCTATATGCAAAACGAAATTTGGAATCCTGACACCTATGAAGTAGCCGCCAGATCAGCTTATTGGGTAGCAGACGCCATGATTGAACAAAGGACTAAAAATGAATCCTCTTAAAAAAGACATTGATTTACTTTACCAAGTGAATAGCGCAGATTTAGAAGCATTACAAGATGCTCAATTTACGCTTGAATCAATAAAGAAAGCAGACCCTGGCACTTATGACGAAATCATAGATGAGTCTTTGCGATTGATAAATAAAGCATTGGGCATAAGCTATGCAGATGCTATTGAAAGGATAGCTGAACAATTAGGAGTTGAAGTATGAGAAAACATTATCTTCTTCCAAATGATTTTGCTGGATTTGCAGCTCTTAAATTTAAGAGCGCAAAAGAGATGGCATTAAAAGCAAAACGCGAATTGCTGACAAAAGAAAATGCAGAGGCAGTTGTTAGGATTGAACGTCAAGGTTTAGGATTGATCTACAAAGAAAAAACTGTTCGATCTGGGTTTACGTTGCCAACAAGCTATGAAGGATACTGGTTAATTAAACCAAAGAAAAACACCATCATAGGCAAGCGTGTCCAAAAAGAAATGGATGAGGTTTGTGGCCTGCTAGATGATTGGCAATGGGCAACTGAGAATGCTCTGGGCATATATGAATCCGTGTATGACAGAAGGGAATTCCACAACACGGTCTGTTATGCCTTGAAAGATGATTCTGTTGCGGTTAGCCAGCACAAAGATGCAAAACATAAACTGCCAGAACAATATGCAATAACAAGAGAACAGTTTGAAACAATGATTAAGGAGGTGGTTTAATGGAACAACGCACAGAAGATTGGTTTGCTCAACGTCTGGGCAAGGTCACCGCCTCTCGGGTTGCCGATGTGATGGCTAAGACCAAAACAGGTTACTCAGCTTCCCGTGAGAACTACATGGCGCAACTGGTGGTCGAGAGACTGACCCAAACCAAAGCAGAGTCGTTCACCAATGCAGCAATGCAGTGGGGTACAGACCAAGAGCCTTTTGCTCGGGCGGCTTATGAAGCCTCTCAGGGCGTTATGGTGGAGGAGGTAGGGTTTATGTCTCACCCCACCATAGAAATGGCTGGCGCGTCCCCTGATGGGCTTGTTGGGGATGATGGCATGGTGGAGATCAAATGCCCCAACACTGCCACTCACATCGAAACCTTGCTGACCAACAAGATAGATGAGAAATACATTTATCAGATGCAATGGCAAATGGCTTGCACAGGTCGCCAATGGTGCGATTTCGTGAGCTTTGATCCACGAATGGACGAAGCACTACAACTCAAGATCATCTCGGTTGCCAGGGACAACGCCCTGATTGCAGAGATTGAGGCAGAAGTCCAGAAGTTTCTGGTCAAACTGGACGAAAAGGTTTCCCAACTTAACGCTTTGAAAGGCTAATATTATGAAACGCACTCACGACATTACTGTAATTACCGGCACTTACAAAGATCGGGAAGGCAACGACAAAAAGCGTTACACCAAGATTGGGTCGCTGTTTATGACCGACAAAGGGCGGGTCAAGTTAAAGATTGACAACGCTCATCCCACAATGGAGGGCGGCTGGTCTGGCTGGGCTGAAGCCTACGAAGTGACCGAGGAACAAAGCCAAAAACAGCGCATCAAAGCCGGATTCCCCGAAGATGACGCTCCATTTTGACCAAAGAAAACGGGAATGGTGGGATTGGCACAAAGCCAACCCCCAGGTCTGGGACTACTTTGAACGGTTCTCTTTGGAGGCCGTTTCAAAGGGTCGGACAAAGATAAGTCACTGGTTAATTATTAACCGCATCCGGTGGGAGGTAAACATTGTCACAACCGGCGAGGACTTCAAAATCAGCAATGACTACATTGCCTTCTACGCACGACTCTGGAAAGCCAGATACCCACAATATAAAGATTTGTTCACAACAAAGAAAATGCTTGGAGAGCCTGATGAACTATCTAACCGACAGAATCCAAACCCTGAAAGAGCGTTACAAGGAAACTGGGGATGTCAAATGGCATCACAGGGCGCGGGAAGTTCGTACTACGCAGGAAAATCTGGCGAAGCTGCGTGAAAAGCTATGGGAAGAATACGATAGTGGCTTGGATTCACCACCAGATTGACATCTTTGTAAGATATGGCAAAATGTCTAAACGACAGTTGCCATGTCGATTTGGGGCAATAGCCCCATCTTTTTAGGGTCGCCATGAACGAAGAAGTTGCAGAATTTGTCTCAACCTTGCTGCATAGCAGTACGGTTACTCATTTCATGCACTGGGCCACATCTAGCTATGCCCAGCACATTGCCCTTGGTGACTATTACGAGGGAATCATTGAACTAACCGACAAATATGCTGAGGCATACATGGGTCGGTACAAGCAAATTAAGACCTTTCCAAATGACTTTCACGCTGGCACAGACCCCGTAAAGTACCTGGAAGGCATACAATCCTTTGTGGAGAAGGCAAGAGAGCATCTTCCCGAGGATAGTGAACTGCAAAACATCATTGATGAGATTGCAGACCTGATTAACTCAACCCTCTACAAACTCAGATTTTTGGAGTGATTATGAAAAACGAACCAGCAGGCTACGGTTTCGGCAATCAAGCCAAGATCAGCGGCAACCCCAAATCATCAGACAGCACTGGTGAGCGCAAGGAAGCCCTGATTAAAGGCATGGTTCCCAAAGCCAAAGAGAACGCTACCGGTGAAAACAAACCTTTCAACGGCGGCCGTCACAGCGGCATTTGCTACACCCATTCCCGTAGCAACTACCGCTAAAGCGAAACGCCCTCCAGACCCACCTGGAAGGCGCTTCTAACCAGCAATAAGGAGAGTATTGATGGCTGAACAGTATTGTAGTTCGTGCCGGTTTTTTCGGAAACTGGAGATTTTGGGTCAATGTCGGCTTTATCCGACCTATCAAAACAAACACGAACGGGATTGGTGTGGCCAATACCAGATCGGGGATACCCCTGTGGAAAAGCCTGTGGAAAAGGTAGAGAAGCCGGTTTACGACATAGTGACCGACACCTTTACTGAAAAGCCCAAACGCAAATACACAAGGAAGCAAGATGCTAAAGCCTCTGCATAATCGGGTAGTTGTCCAGCCAAGGGTTCGCCAGTTAAGCGACATCCTGGTAATCCATAACAATGAGCCTTTTAATGAAGGCACAATTATTTCCGTTGGCCCAGAAGTCACCGAATGTAAGCCTGGAGACTTCATAAAGTACGGCAATGGTGACTATCTAAACTGGCCCACCCATCGGATTGATGGTCAGGACTACCAGATCATCCAAGAGGCAGACATTTGCGCTGTGGTGGAAAATGACTAAAATCCCCAAAAAGGAGTAAGCCATGCCTCTAATCAAATCAATGACCCCCAAAGCCCTGAAAGAGAACATTAAAAGGGAAATAGAGGCTGGCAAACCACCCAAACAAGCGGTGGCCATAGGATATTCTGTAAAGCGTGAAGCAGAGAAAAAAGCCAAACAAAAGCCTAAAAAGTGAAAATCACCGAAAAGAATGTTTCAGAGCTAATCCCTTATGTAAACAACAGCCGCACCCATTCTGACGAACAGGTGGCACAGATTGCGGCAAGCATCAAGGAATTTGGCTGGACAAATCCGATCCTGATTGATGAGGAAAGCAGCATCATTGCAGGTCACGGGCGGCTTATGGCTGCTCGAAAACTTGGCATGGATAAAGTTCCTTGCATCCATGTAAAAAATCTTACTGAAGCCCAAAAAAAAGCCCTGATTATTGCAGACAACAAGTTGGCGCTGAATGCCGGTTGGGACAATGATCTATTGAAGTTGGAACTGGAAAACCTCCAGGAATTAGGCTTTGACCTAGATATTTTGGGGTTCAATGCTGACGAACTAAGCGCTTTGCTGGAGCCTGAACAACTTGAGGGGCTAACGGACGAAGATGAAGCGCCGCCGGTTCCGGTAGAAGCTAAGACAAAACCTGGCGACATATATCAGTTGGGCAAACACCGTCTTATGTGCGGTGATTCGTGTAGCACCAATGACATGGAAAAGCTGTGCGATGGGCAACTTGTGGATATGTGGCTGACCGACCCGCCTTATAACGTGGCATATGAAGGCGGTACGGGACTCACAATTCAGAATGATGACATGGGTGACGAGCAATTCCGTCAATTCTTGCGCGATGCTTACGTTACTGCCGACTTGGTAATGAAGCCGGGCGCCGTGTTTTATATTTGGCATGCCGATTCGGAAGGATACAACTTTCGCGGCGCTGCAAAGGATGCTGGTTGGACTGTTCGTCAATGTCTGATTTGGAAGAAATCAAGTCTTGTTATGGGGCGACAAGACTACCATTGGAAGCATGAGCCTTGCCTTTACGGTTGGAAGGAAGGCGCAGGCCACCTGTGGGCAACAGACCGCAAGCAAACAACCATTCTGGAGTTTGATAAACCCTCAAGGAATGGCGAACACCCCACAATGAAGCCTGTTGCATTATTTGAATACCAAATGCTCAACAACACCAAAGGCGGCGACATCGTGTTGGATTCTTTTGGTGGAAGTGGTACAACCCTTATTGCAGCCGAAAAGAACGGGCGTGTTGCTCGATTAATGGAATTAGACCCAAAATATTGCGATGTAATCGTAAAGCGGTGGGAAGAATTCACAGGCAAAAAAGCCGAATTGTTGACGGAATTAACCGAAACTGTTTAAATTTTAACGAGTTCCCCTTTATAAAATGCCTGTAATACCTCAAGCACCTCATATTCCAACGGACGAAAACCGTAAACTGGTCGAAAGCACCAGTGGATTGGGCTTGCCGCATGAGCAAATTGCCATTCTTGTGGGGATTGATGACAAGACGCTACGTAAGTATTACCGAACAGAACTGGACACGGGAAAGGCTAAAGCCAACAGCCAGATTGCCAGGACGCTATATCAAAAGGCCGTGGCAGGCGACACAACCAGCCTGATCTGGTGGACAAAAAGCCAAATGCGCTGGTCTGAAACCGTTAAGCAAGAGGTTACAGGCGCTGACGGTGAGCCGTTGCAGGGCATCCAAGTCACTTTTGTAAAGCCAAATGAGTGATTTGGTTGCCAACGCAATCGCCAAGGCAGAGTTTCCTGTCAAGCTGCAAGGCTTGTTTCAAAAAAGCCGGTACAAAGTAGCCTATGGCGGGAGGGGCGGCGCTAAGTCTTGGGGGATAGCCAGGGCGCTTTTGATCCTGGGGGCAAGAAACCCACTTAGGATTCTGTGCGCCCGAGAGTTTATGACCTCCATGCGAGATTCTGTCCACAAGCTGTTGTGCGACCAGATCGAGGCGCTTGGACTGATTGGGTTCTATGAAATCACCCAGGCCAGCATCAAAGGCAAGAACGGCACAGAATTTAGCTTTGTGGGGCTTAAAAACAATGTGGCCAATGTCAAATCTTATGAAGGCATAGACATTTGCTGGGTTGAGGAAGCCCAGACCGTTAGCCGGTTGTCCTGGAACATTCTGATTCCAACCATCCGCAAGGAAGGGTCTGAAATATGGGTTTCCTTTAACCCTGAGTTGGAAACAGACGAAACCTACCAAAGATTTGTGGCCAATCCGCCGGCAGACTGCATCACCATGCGGGTAAATTGGTCAGATAACCCGTGGTTTCCTGACACGCTGCGGTTGGAAAAAGATGCACTTAAGGCGCGGGACGAAGAAGCCTACAACCAGGTTTGGGAAGGCTTATGCCGCCAAACGGTTGATGGGGCTATCTTTGCTAAGGAAATGCAAGCCGCCGAAAAGGATGGGCGCATCACCCGTGTGCCTTATGACGCAACCAAACCTGTTCATGCGGTCTTTGACCTGGGTTGGTCGGACAACACCGCCATCTGGTTCTTGCAGTTTATAGGCATGGAAACAAGGCTAATCCGGTACATTGAGGATAGCCAAAAGACCATTTCATATTACCTGGCAACCATGCAGACCTATGGTTATGTCTATGACACCATCTGGCTCCCGCATGATGCCGAGAACAAAACCCTGGCCGCTGCTGGGCGCTCCATAGATGACATCGTTAGAGCAGCAGGGTATAAGACCCGAATCCTGCCAAAAGTCCCGATTGTGGACTCCATCAATGCCGCCAGGACAATATTCCCGAACTGCTGGTTTGATCGGGAACACGCCGCTGATGGGCTAACCTGCCTAAGACATTATCGGTATGAAGTAGACCCAGATACCGGGCAATTCAGCCGCAGCCCACTGCATGACCAATATAGCCACGGGGCAGACGCTTTCCGCTATATTGCTTTGATGATTAAAGAGCCAGCCAAACGCAAGAAACCAGAGCCAGTTGCGGCTATGGGCAGTTGGATGGGATAATTCCCACAAAAGGGGTAAATATGGCTTCCTACCAAGCACAAGACGATAACGCCGATTCTCGGATCAACGATGCCATCACATTCTGGCGGCTAGTTAACGACTCGGACTCCATGAACCGAGCAGAGGCGCTGCAAGACGTTAAGTTTGCCGCAGGCGATCAATGGCCGGTCGATATTCAAAACTCCCGCAACGTGGAAGCCAGACCTTGCCTGACCATCAACAAGATTGATGCCTACATCCGTCAGGTTACTAACCAGCAAAGGATGCAGCGCCCCAGGATCAAAGTCCATCCTGTAAATAACCTTGCTGATTACAAGATCGCCCAAGTCATTGAAGGCATCACCCGACATATTGAGGTCAACTCCAACGCCGACACCGCTTATGACACAGCATTTGACTATGCTGTACGCATGGGTTGGGGCTTCTGGAGGATCAATACCCGTTATGTTTCGGACGATTCCTTTGACCAAGAAATCTTTATTGACACGATTGATAACCCGTTCACGGTCTATTTTGACCCCAACTCCATCCTGCCGGACGGGTCTGATGCCGAGCGATGCCTAATTACTACCGTTCTGGACAAGAAAGTCTTTCGCCAGCAATATCCAGGAGCAAATGACGGGGCTTCCTTTATGCAAAGAAGCACCGGAGATGACACCGCATCCTGGGTGACAAAAGAGGATATTCGCCTTGCCGAATATTTCTACATGGAACGTGAAAGGGCGAAACTCTACCTTCTTAGCGATGGCTCGAAACACTTTGCCGACTCCGACACTTTCTTTGAAAGGGTAGAGGCCGCTGGTTTAACCGTAGTGGATGAACGTGACACCTTCCGAAAATCCGTCAAATGGTGCAAGATGACCGCTATGGAAGTCCTGGAGGAGCGCACTCTTCCCGGCAAATGGATTCCCGTTGTTCCCTGCTATGGCGCTCAAGTCATTGTGGATGACAAGCGCAAGAAATATGGTCTGGTCAGGTTCGCAAAAGACCCCCAGAGGATGTACAACTTCTGGCGTACTTCCATGACCGAATCGGTCGCCTTGGCTCCCAAAGCCAAATGGCTGCTTGCCGAAGGTCAGGACGAAGGGCATGAAAATGAGTGGGCGCTTGCTAATATCAAGTCTAGCCCTGTTCTGAGATACAAACAGAAAGACATTGAAGGTCAACCCGCCCCAGTGCCGCAGCGCCTTCAACCGGAACCGCCTCCGCAAGGCATTATGGAAGCCGCAGGCGCTATCTCAGCCGACCTGCAAATGGTTCTGGGCATCATGGACCCCAACCAACTCCCGTCTGGGAATATCTCTGGGAAGGCGTTGGCTGGTCAACAGAATCAGGTTGACCTGTCAAACTTCCACTTCTACGACAACATGACTCGGTCTATCCGTCACACCGGAAAGATTATTCTGGACCTGATCCCGAAGATTTACGACACCCAACGGGTTATGCGAATCATTGGGGCTGATGGTCAGCCTGACTTGGTCACAATCAACGAGCAAAGCGCCATTGGTGAGGTGCTGAATAACGTCACTGTGGGCGAATATGACGTGGTAATGGATACCGGTCCTGGCTTCCAATCTAAGCGCCAGCAAGCCGTTGACTCCATGATGCCGTTGCTCACAGGTAATCAGGAACTCTTTAACATCGCTGGTGACTTGGTATTCCGAAACATGGACTTCCCTGGCGCAGACGTCATTGCAGACCGCCTTGCCGCCATGAACCCAATGGCTCAGATTGACGAAAAGTCCGATATTCCTCCCCAAGTTCAAATGGAATTGGCACTTGCCAAGAAGCAATTGGAAGAAATGGGACAGCAGTTACAGGCGGCTCAGTTGGAGATCAACAACCGCATGGAAGTTGCCAAAATCAAGGAAGAAGGCGAAACCAAGCGAAAACTCATGGACGTTACTGCCAGGGCGCACAACACCGAAACCATTGCAGAGGTCAAGGTCAACGACCAAAACACTCGGGCCATCACAAGCCAGAACAAGACCGAGATCGAAGCTATTGTTGAATTACTGTTGCACCACATGGATACCGGCCGCTTGTTGGCAGAGATTGAAAAGCGCAACGCAGAACAAGCTGCTTATGCCTCTTTTGCCGCGCAAGACATTTCAAGCGGGGCTAACCCACTAATCCAGCAATAGATTGACGGTTTAATAATTTAGGGTTATATTGCCCAAAACCTTACCTGTGAGGTTCACAGGGTTAATTCTTGGAGAAATCCATGTCCGAAGTTCAGGAAGCGCCACAAACGCAACCTAGAGTAGCCGCAAGTGTGGTTACAAGTGAAAATTTAGCTGAATTTGCTGCTCAGAAACTGGGTTTAGCTGATAAATCTCCCGCCGAGGCTGTTCAATCAGAGCCGGTGGTCGAGGAAACGCAGAGTGAACCTGTCGAAGCGGTTGAGGAAGCGACAGCAGTAGAGGAGAAAAAACAGAATCCCAAGCTGGAGAAAAGGTTTTCAGACCTCACCAAGCAACGAGAGGCCGCTAGGCAGGAAGCCCAGCGTGAACGCGAAGCTAGGGAAGCGATTGAAGCCGAGTTACGGTCACTCAAAGCCCAAAGCGCACCAGCGCCCAAAGACAATGAGGAACCAAAACCTGAGCAATTCTCGGATATGTACGAGTACCAGCAGGCGCTTGTAGATTACCGGGTGGATCAGCGGTTGAATGAGGAAAGAGTAAGGGCAGAGCAGGCAAGACAGGAAGCCCAGCGGCAACAGGTAATCAATACCTGGGCAAAGCGGGTGGAATCTGCCAAGTCTGAAATGCCTGATTTCGAGGCAATGGTCAGTTCCGCAGATGTTAGCGTCAGCAACGAAGTGCGGGATGCAATCTTTGAATCAGAAGTCGGCCCTCGGATTCTCTACCATCTGGCAGAGAACCCAGAAATCGCTGAGAAGTTGCAAGGCATGACAGTAACCAGAGCCTTAGCCACTATTGGGAAGCTGGAGGCGCAATTTGAAGCACCTCAGACCAAGCCTACTGTTGGGAAAAGTAAAGCACCAGCGCCGATTAACCCTATCAAAGCCTCTGCAAACGGGCCTGTAACCGAACTGGACTCCAACCGGCAGTTCCACGGAAGTTATCAAGCCTGGAAAGCGGCAAGATTGGCAGGGCGAATCCGCTAATCCAACCCTTTTAAGGAAATGAAATGAGTAACAATCTACTTACGATTTCCATGATCACCAACGAAGCGTTGATGGTTCTGGAAAATGAATTGACCTTCTCCTCGGAGGTTGACCGCAACTATGACGATCAGTTCGCCGTTACCGGCGCGAAGATTGGCGCAACCCTTAATGTTCGCCGTCCTGGTCGCTTCATTGGTACTACCGGCCCCGCGCTGAATGTTGAAGATTTCAACGAAACCAGCGTACCCGTGACTCTGAGTACTCAATTCCACGTTGACACCCAGTTCACCACCCAGGACTTGGCTCTGTCGCTGGATATGTTCTCGGATCGCGTGTTGAAGCCGGGTATTGCCGCTATCGCCAACAAGATCGACTTTGACGGTCTGACTATGGCTAAAAACAGCACCGCCAACATTGTTGGTACTGCTGGCACTCCCCCATCCTCGCTGTTGACCTATCTGAACGCAGGCGCATACCTGGATTCCGAAGGCGCTCCGCGTGATGGTCGCCGTAGCTGCATTGTTGAGCCTTTCACCGGCGCAACCATTGTGGACAGCTTGAAAGGTCTGTTCGTTCCCTCTGACCGTATTGGTATGCAATACGAAAAGGGCATGATGGGCCGTGATTCCGCTGGCATGAACTGGAAGATGGATCAGAACGTGGTGAATCAGACCTTTGGTTCCTACTCTGACACCCTGGCCACCAACACCACGACCTTTACTGGTTCGCTGACAACTGGCTGGGCATCCACCTCCACGATCACTCTGGTATCGTCTGCTGGTACTGCCGCCCTCAAACAGGGTGACGTTATCCAGATTGCCGGTGTGTATGCCGTGAACCCCCAAAACCGTAGCGCCTACGGTTCTGGCAAGCTGCGTAACTTTGTTGTGACCGCAGATGTGACCGTGGCATCTGGCGCTGGTACTGCCGTGACCGTTTCTCCGGCCATCATTACCGCTGGTCAATTCCAGAACGTCACTGTTACCACCACCAGCACTACCGCTGTTGTGACCCCGTTCAACAAGACCGGTGCAGTCTCTCCGCAAAACATTGTGATGCACAAAAATGCTTTCACTTTGGCTACGGCTGACCTGGAAATGCCTGACGGTGTTCACTTTGCTGGCCGTGCCTCTGACAAAGACCTTGGTCTGTCATTGCGCGTGGTTCGTCAATACACCATCAATAACGACAGTATTCCTACCCGTATTGATGTGCTGTATGGATGGGCGCCGCTTTATCCCGAATTGGCTTGCCGCGTTGCAGCTTAATTCTGATGTAAGCAAAAAAGGCCACTCTCGCAAGGGGGTGGCTTTTTTCATGGTTAAGCCTATAATTTCAAATCATCTCCAATAAGGTCAAAACATGGCTGTAAATCTTTCACCTTTTGGCGGGGTTGCTACCCAGTTCTTTGATAACAACGGCATCATCCTTGCTGGTGGAAAAATCTACACCTATGCTGCCGGAACCTCTGCCCCCCAATCAACCTATACAGATTCCACCGGAAGCATTGCTCACAGTAACCCAATCATTTTGGACTCTGCTGGGCGCGTTCCAACCGGGGAAATCTGGATTACTGACGGGCTATCCTACAAGTTTGTTCTCCAAACCAGCGCCGGAGTACAGATTGCTTCTTACGACAACATCTTCAATCCCATCTTTGCAAGTGATGCCGCTAACGTAACTTACACAGCACCTTACACGGGAGCCGTTCAAACAACGGTAGAAGATAAGCTGGCGCAAACTGTTAGCGTTAAGGATTTTGGCGCTATTGGAGATGGTGTAACAGACGATACTGCCGCCATTCAAGCCGCAATTGATGCTTTGTCAGACATTGGTGAAGGCGGTACGGTCTTGTTGCCTGCCGGAACATACAAAATCACCGATAACATCAACATTACATGGCCAAACTCTACTAACCAAAATGAGCCTCCACGAATCACTTTGCGTGGCGAGGGCGCTGATCTGTCTTATATCTACGATTATCGAAATAACACAATCGCCGCAACCAACGGCGCTATTACCGTAGATTTCAGCAGCGGATATGACAATAAGTTTCTGACCATGTATTTTGGTGGGTTTAGCCTCATTAAAAAGGTAAACGCAACCACCTATATAAGCGGCTCTTACACAATCGGAACTGGAACCGGCTTATATTTAAATACAGTTCCCGCTGTTGGTGAAATCCAAGATATTCGCATTATTGGTTACGAAACCGGCATTGTTGCCCAAGATTGCTTAGGGCTGACTTATCGCAATCTCAATATTCAGCTTGCCGATATAGGCGTTTTGGCCGCTTATGTTTCTGTCAGCGAACCTACGGCCACCCAGTTCAATAACTGTACCCTTGCAGGCATCAGGACGCTTGGATACCTTATCAATGGCGGTGGATTGATCTCTATCAATGGCGGCGTTATAGAGAACGTGGGCGTTATTTCAGGAGCAAGCCAACCCATTTCTGGTGGTGTGTTCTATGCCGCATCGACATTCCTTGCAACGCAACTAATTGTTAATGGTGTGTGGTTTGAGGGTAATGCAGGTGACGCTGATGTTTACATCAATGTGGCCAGCGGCACAGCAGCCAGGGCAACCAGCAGCATCAATAACTGTATGTTTGCCCGTAATAGCGCAACGCTTTACACTAATAACAACATTTTTGTATCAAATAACGAATCTACCGCCACAATTAGTGTCAACACCATAGGCAATGGCTTTAAGGGTTATTCGCCTTATAGCGCATCATCTGGTCGCAAATACATTGACAAAGACGGTGCTGGAACCACAACCATTTATGGACTTGGCAATTTCTACAACGACTCATTAGAAGTCCCAACCGCAGTAACGGAAATCACCGGAGGCGGCGGCGGTTCTCAAGACCTACAAAGTGTTACCACAATCGGCTCCACAACTACCGTTAACTCTAATTTCAATGGCGCAAACATTGGAACCTTTAGCGGTATTCCTGCTGTTACCTCAACCGGAACAACTGTTGGGCTAGGTAATTCCACTAATGCGGTTGCCCTAGATGTCGCTGTTTGGCGTGGATCAGGCAACAACACCAATGATCTTGGTTCTCCAAGCTATCATTGGAATAACGTCTATGGCACAACTTACAACGTGGGTAGTGGGTCTGCCAGCATTACAGCATCGGGCAACAATCTTGTTCTTAATGGAATTACTGCGGTTATTCCGGCAACAGGATTTGGCCCATCAACAACTGACACTTACTATCTTGGTGGTTCTTCGCTTACTTGGAAGGGTTTGTATCTCGGAACCGGAAACCTCACTTGGAATGGCTATGCCATTGCGCCCCCATCTGGCTCTACAACAACATTTCTGCGAAATGACGGAACATGGGTAACTCCAAGCGGATCGGGTCTTGGAACCGTGACCAGCATAACTGCTGGAACAGGGCTTACTGGTGGAACAATCACCAGTTCCGGAACGATTGCTCTTGATCTTGGAAGCGCAAATACATGGACTGCCCTTCAAACATTCAATGGTGAAATTCAAACCAATTCGGTTGGAACCGTAAGCGGCACTGGAATTGCTCCAATAACCAACAACACTTATTATTGTGGCGGCGCTGCTTTACGTTGGGCAAATATGTACACTGTTGCTCTTAACGCAACAGGAGCGTTCACATGGAACAGCTACGCAATTTCTGCCCCGGCAGGCTCTACAAGCACATTCCTACGCAATGACGGTACTTGGGCGACACCTACCGCTGGGTCGCTTGCAAACTCCGTAACCTTTAACAATAGTGGCTCTGGTGGAGGTTCTGGTAGCACCTTTAACGGTTCTTCTGCGCTTACTGTTAGCTATAACACTATTGGCGCTCCTAGTACCTCTGGCTCTGGCGCATCAGGAACATGGGGCATTAGCGTTTCTGGGACATCTCAAGGTTTAAGCGGAAGCCCAAGCATTACAGTTTCCGGCATGACAGTTGGCGCGGCAACTAACGCTGTTACCAACTCTGGCAGCAATACATTGCTTGGCAACAATACTGTATTTGTTAGCCCAGGAACAGGATTTGCTCCTTCAACGGATAATGCTTATGTGTTGGGCGCTCCATCATTCCGCTGGACTACTGTTTACGCCACCACAGGAACGATCAATACTTCTGACCTACGTCAAAAGCAAGACATTGCTGACCTGGACGCAGCAGAAAAAGCTGTTGCTTTAGTCATCAAATCAAAGATCAAAAAGTTTCGATTCAAAGATGCCGTGGCAGACAAGGGTGATGCGGCCCGTATCCATATTGGTGTAATTGCTCAGGAAGTAGAGATGGCTTTTAGAGATAATGGCTTAGACCCCAATAAATATGGCATTTTCTGCTATGACGAATGGACAGACTCCAATGGAGAGCAACACACCAGATATGGTGTTCGCTACGAGGAACTTCTGGCCTTTGTAATTGCCGCAATTTAAGGAAAAATTATGGCTGACGTAAAAATTTCGCAATTACCAGCAGCAACAACCCCGCTATCTGGAACGGAGGCGGTTCCGATTGTTCAAGGCGGCGTTACCAAACAAGTTGCGGTTAGCGACATTAGTAGCGGTGTTACCGATGTCACAGCAACTGCCCCGGTGGTTTCTTCTGGTGGCGCAACCCCAGACATCTCAATGCCTGCTGCTGATGGTTCAACAGATGGTTATTTGAGCAGCACCGACTGGAATACCTTTAACAACAAACAGCCAGCAGGGTCTTATTTAACCAATGGTGGAGCTTTAGGCACTCCATCTAGCGGCACGGCCACAAACATAACAGGATTGCCCTTAACCACCGGCGTAACGGGCGTTTTGCCGGTTGCAAATGGTGGTAGCGGAACCTCGACACCTTCATTGGTAGCCGGTACAAATGTCACAATTTCTGGAACATGGCCAAACCAGACCATCAATTCTTCGGGCGGCGGTGGAAGCATGGTTTACCCCGGCGCAGGGATTGCCAATTCCACCGGGTCAGCCTGGGGCACAAGCTATTCAACTACTGGAACGGGCAATGTAGTCCTATCAACTAACCCTGTAATGACAACCCCAAATTTGGGGACTCCAAGCGCGGCAACCCTAACCAATGCTACGGGTTTACCCTTATCAACAGGGGTGACGGGTGTTCTTGCTATTGCCAACGGAGGAAGTGGAACCACAACCCCATCGTTGGTGGCTGGAACCAACGTCACAATTAGCGGAACATGGCCAAATCAAACGATTAACGCTTCTAGTGGGGGCGGCGGTGGAGATGTTACAGGCCCAGCCTCTGCAACAGACAACGCAATTACCCGTTTTGATTCAACTACTGGAAAATTGATTCAAAACTCTACTGTCTTAATTGACGATAGTGGCAACATTACTCAGCCTTTGTCGGTTGAAATGAGTGATGGTTCTGCGGTAACTGTTTCAGCAGGAAAACTCTGGTACAACGGGACAAATGGTTCATGGAATTTGGGGATGGGTGGTGGAAACATCACTCAGCAAGTTGGCGAAGAAATATATGTTTATGGCAAGGCTTCTTCTGCCATAAATGATTCGCCACTACAAATTATTTACCAAACAGGCGTTGTTGGTGCTTCTGGGGTTGTTACATTTGCCCCTACTGTTGCAGGCATAACAGATGGTAATTTAATTATTGGGGTAGCAACTGAAAACATTGCAACTAATGATTTTGGACGAATTACCTCTTATGGAACGGTTCATGGGATTACAACAAACGGCACAGCGTTTGGGGAAACTTGGGCTGATGGTGATGTTATTTGGTACAACCCGGTAACAGGTAATCCCACTAATATTAAGCCAACAGCCCCAAATGTAAAAGTTCAAATTGGTATTGTTATCAATGCCGGGCCGGGTGGTTCTGGTTCATTCCAGGTGGAAATCAGTCACGGGTCAGTTTTAGGAGGAACTGATAGCAATGTTGAATTAACCTCTCCAACTGGTGGCCAGCTACTAATTTATGATTCTTCTGTAAGTTACTGGAAAAACACCAACCTTACTGCTGGAAGCGGCATTTCCGTCACGAATGGGACAGGAAGTGTCACTGTGGCAAATAGTGGTGTTTTGTCTGTAAGCGGCACAAGTCCAGTTGCCTCTAGCGGTGGTGCAACTCCGGCAATTAGTTTGTCAAGCGGATACGGTGACACTCAAAATCCTTACGCCAGCAAAACTGCAAACAATTTCTTGGCCGCGCCCGATGGATCGTCTGGTGTTCCAACCTTTCGGGCTATTGTTGCCGCTGACATTCCTACTCTAAATCAGAACACCACAGGCACAGCAAGCAATGTCACAGGCACAGTTGCGGTTGCAAATGGCGGCACAGGCGCTACTACCGCATCAGACGCAAGAACAAACCTGGACGCGCAAGTTACCTTAGTGTCTGGTACGAACATTAAGACCATTAACAGCACATCCCTGTTAGGCTCTGGCGACATTGTTACAGGTGATGTCACGCTGACAGGCACTCAGACGCTCACTAACAAGACTGTCGAGGCAGGCACGTTCACTAATGGCTACACCGAAGAAACTGTTACAGCCAACACTTCCACTGCCTACACCATTGATCTTGCCAACGGTACGGTGCAAATCCTCACGCTGACGGGTAACTGCACCTATACCTTCCCAACCGCTACGGCAGGAAAGTCTTTCATGTTGCTGCAAAAGCAGGACGCTACAGGCTCACGCACAGTGACATGGCCCTCCAGCGTCAAATGGCCTGGAAGCACAGCACCGACAATTACTGCCACGGCATCCAAGGGTGACAAATATGTGTTCACTGCTGATGGCACATATTGGTGGGGATCGACTGCTGGACAGAACTACCTGTAAGGAACACTAATGTTTAGTTCAAACGGTTCACAGGTAAGCGGCTCTCCTCCAGACGCTCAATTCAATTATGTCACCATGCTTTTACATGGCGATGGGACTAATGGCGCACAGAACAACACATTCCTAGACGGCAGTACAAACAACTTCACCATCACCCGCAACGGCAACACCACGCAGGGTAGCTTTAGTCCGTATGGGAGTAATTGGGGGAATTATTTTGATGGTACAAGTGATTACTTTACTTTAGGCGCACAAGCAGCTTTTTCTTTTGGTACTGGTGACTTTACCATTGAAGGATGGTTTTTTATAAATGTCAATGGCACTCACGCAATTATTGATTTTCGCCCAACATCTACAAATGGTGCATACATTCTGTTGGCTGTAAATACCAGTAATCAACCTTATCTTTATGTCAATAGTTCACAAGTTATAACAGGAAGTGCCTTAACTTTAAATGCTTGGCATCATTTTGCATTAACACGCAGTGGAACAAGCACTAAATTATTTATTGACGGTACGCAATCTGGCTCAACATATACCGATAGCACTAATTACACAGTTGGCGCATCCAGACCAATGATAGGGTCACTTGGGTTCAACCCCGGAGCAGGAGCAGATTTAAATGGGTATCTGTCTAACCTGCGAATCTTAAAAGGTACTGCGCTTTATACTGCCAACTTTACTCCACCGACCTCTCCCCTCACAGCAATTACCAACACATCCCTGCTCACCTGCCAGAGCAACCGCTTCATAGACAACTCTGCCAACAACTTCACACTAACTGTAAACGGCACACCGAGCGTCCAAAGGTTCAACCCATTTGGCACATCTACTGCCTATTCAACTAGCGTGATTGGTGGGAGTGGGTACTTTGATGGGACGGGGGATAGTCTTAATTGTGTTGCAAATTCAACAAACAACCCACAAAGCGGAGATGATTACACGGTCGAAGCATATATTTATTTAACAAATCAAGGCGGTGTAACAACAATTTATTCTGGTGATGTTGCTGGATATTTTGCTTGGAGAAGCGCAACACAGCGTTTTGAATTTGTAAGTAGCTCTTTAGAACTGCGTCTTTCTTATACATATCCCCTTAATCGTTGGTGTCATGTAGCAGTTTCTAGGCAGTCTGGAACGGTTAGAATGTTTGTGGATGGTGTGTTGCAAAGCCCCACCGTTGCCTCTGGTTCTGCTACCGGAAATACCGATACACTTGTTGGGGCATCTACTGCATATTATTTTGGCTCTTATACAAATGCTACTAGTGGGCCGTTTTATGGTTATATTTCTGGTTTCCGCTTGGTAAAAGGGACTGCTGTTTACACTGCTTCTTTTACACCCCCCACTACACCCCCCACCGCCATAACTAATACAGCAATTTTGCTGTCCATGACCAACGCTGGCATTTACGACAATGCCATGATGAACAACTTAGAAACTGTGGGCAACGCACAGATTTCTACAAGCGTGGTGAAGTATGGAACAGGGTCTTTGTACTTTGATGGGACAGGGGATGCATTAAAAGCTGTTTACACGCCAAATTTTGCGTTTTCTACAGGTGACTTCACTATTGAACTTTGGCTGTATATCAATTCCACATCTGGAACACCAATTGTTTTTGACATGAGAGAAAATGGTGGAAGTGCGACCCCTGTAATTTATTTGAATGGGTCAGCATTGGTTTATTACACAAATGCTGGCGTTAGGATTACTGGTGGAACGCTATCAACAGGAACTTGGTATCACGTTGCTGTATGCCGTAGTGGAACAAGCACAAAAATGTTCTTAGATGGAACGCAAATAGGTTCTACGTACACGGACTCAACCAATTATGCTGGCGGTAATTTATGGCTTGGTTCTTACTATAGTGGTGGCTATGACCTCAACGGTTACATAGACGACCTACGCATCACCAAAGGCTATGCCAGATATACCGCCAACTTCACCCCACCGACTGCGGCTTTCCCGAATACTGGCCCGATTTAAGGAGAAATCATGTTAGTTGCACATATCAACAATCTTATTCCGATGGACTATCGGGAAGCCTTCCCAAACACCGGGTTTCCTATTAGCGGCCCAAATGATGAGTTTCTTGCCGAGCAAGGCTATGCCAAGGTGTCGGTATTTAAAGAACACAACCGGGAAACTCAGAAGCTGGTCAATGTCGCTGCTTATTACGAAGCCCCTTGGGTGTATACGGTAGAGGTACAAGACAAGACTGCTGAGGAAATTGCTGCTGAAGCTGCTGAGAAAGAAGCCAATCAAGCCAAGGCTATTCGGGCTGAAAGAGACAAACGACTTGCTGAATGTGATTGGGTGACGCTAAAGGCTGTTGATGCTTCCATTGATGGCTTTGGAGTACAGCTTCCTCAAGTGTGGATGGACTACCGTAAAGCCCTGCGTGATGTCCCTGCACAGGCAGGATTCCCTTGGACTGTTGTTTGGCCTGAGAAACCGTAGGAATAAAAATGACTACACCATTTGACATTATTTCCCGCGCAATGAAAGACATTGGCGCGGTGGCCGCTGGCGAGGTTCCCACAGCAGATGAGGCTCAAGATGCGCTGGATATGTTTAACGATATGTTGGCGCAATGGTCAAACGAAAACATGATGGTGTTTTACCGCACCGAATTGATTTTCCAGACCGTCCAGAATACAGTTCAATACACTCTTGGCCCAGGTGGGTCTGTTGGGGCTAACTTTGTTGGTTCCATCTCAGGAAGCACCCTAACGATCACATCTCTTAATTCCGGTGGTGTGACAATGGGGATGAGCCTAAGCGGGGCTGGAATAGCTGCTGGGACAAAGATTGTGGCATTTGGATCGGGCGCTGGCGGGAATGTCAACGAAGCGGGAACATACACTGTCAGCATCCCGCAAACCGTGGCCAGCACAACCATAAACGCCTATTACGAGCGTCCTCTAAACATTGATTCTGGCTTTGTACGGGTTGCTACCATGCAAGGCGGCTCTAGCGTGGCTGGAGGCTATCTTGATTATCCCTTGGCCATTCTCAGCCTTGAGGAGTACGAATCGCTTGGCATCAAACAGCTAAATGGGCCTTGGGCAAAGATGATCTACTATATGCCTGCTGAGACTTTGGGTACGGTCTATGTCTATCCCAATCCATCCCAGGGTGAACTGCATCTATTCACGCAAACAATCTTCCGTGAATTTGGTAGCCTGACAGACAATATCAATTTCCCACAAGGCTACAACATGGCTTTGAGATGGTGTTTGGCCGAGCGTCTTTGCCCTATGTATGGCAAGACAAATCAAACGCAGCTTGCTATGATTAACGCATACGCGGCGCAAGGCAAGTCAACCATTAAGCGTACAAACATGAAACCAGCGCAAGTTGCTAGGTATCCTGATTCGCTGATGATGGGCAAAGCAAAGGACGCTGGTTTTATTATGGATGGTGGTTTCCGCTAGGAGTAAAAAATGCCGGATTTTGGCTTTGTCGGAACATCTTATGTAGCCCCATCCATCTACCAAGATGACCAAGAATGTATCAATTTCTTTGCGGAAATTGATGTTTCCAAACAGCAAGGCGACAGGGGCATTGTTGCCCTTTATCCAACCCCAGGATTGGTGGAAGTTGCCCAGCTTAAAAACGGTGAGGTACGGGGTCTTAAAACCCTATCTGGTGGCGAGTTGATCGTTGCCGTATCCGGCAATGCAGTTTACACATTGGATGTCAACTTTGTTGCTTCTCAAATTGGCACACTATCCACAACCCGTGGCCCTGTATCTATATCTGACAACATCACAGATGACGGTCTGATTGCTTACATTGTTGATGGGCCTAACCGTTATACCTATGTAGTAAACACCGGAGCATTTGCTGCTTTGCCTCCATCAGACGGGCCTTGGCAGGGCGCAAGCGTTGTGGACAATGTTGACTCTTACAACATTTATAACCAACCTGGAACGCAGAATTGGGCCTGCACAGACCTCAATTCAATGTACTCGACCCAGGCTCTGTATGGGACTAAAAACGGCTATTCTGACAATCTTGTAAGCCTGATAGTGGATCGCCGCCAAGTTTACTTGATGGGCGAGGTTACGACAGAAGTCTGGACGGATGTAGGGAATGTGATCCAAGGCATTACTACATTCCCATTTCAAAGGGTTCCTGGCACATCCATCCAATCTGGTCTAGGAGCGCCTTTTTCAATCGCCAGATTTCTTGATTCCTTTGCATTTGTCGCAAAAGACACAAGAGGCGACTCCACGATTGAAATGGTCAATGGTTATTCATTTGTGAAGATTTCCACCCATGCGGTTGAGGAATCGTTAAGAAACCAGATCACTTCTGATGCCGTGGCTTACACCTATCAAATTGAAGGCCATGAGATGTACGTCTGTACCTTTCCCTCCATTGGGGACGGTCTGACATGGGTTTACGATGGCTCTACAAAGTCCTGGCATAAGTGGTTGTCTTGGGATGCTGATTCTGGGAAATACTATCGTCACCGGTCAAACTGCGGGTGTTTCTTCCAGACCCAATACGTTGTCGGGGACTATGAAAACGGCAAAATCTACACCATTCAAAACGCTGTTTATACCGACAATGGCAACCCAATTCGCCGCTTGCGTAGAGCGCCGCATATTGTTTCTGATCTTCAGCGACAGTATTTTGAATCATTCCAAATCCAGTTTCAGCCAGGAGTAGGCAACAATGTCCCAGAAACCGCGCCTATTTACTTGCTTGCAGAAAACAACGATTTCCTCATCACAGAAAGCGGAAACGACCTTATTGCAGAGCAAGCAACCCCTGTTGCTTCAAGCGCCAACCCCCAGGCTATGTTGCGCTGGTCAAATGATGGTGGCTCCACTTGGTCAAATGAACATTGGGTATCAATAGGACGGGTTGGCCAATACGCTAATCGCGCACTTTGGAGGCGTTTGGGTTGGTCGCGTGACCGCATCTTTGAGGTAGCAATTTCTGATCCTGTCAAAGCCGTAATTGTTTCTGCCGAATTGAAGGCAAGCGCCGGAGCAAACTGATGGCAACAGCCCCAAACACCAATATCAACATCCCGATAAGCCCGTTTCTAAATGAGAACACGGGAAGGCCGAATCAAGAGTGGCTAGTTTGGCTGATGAATCCTTCCGTAGTCGGAATCACGCTAGGTTATCCCTTACAAGTCAACAATGGCGGCACAGGAACAAATCAAGTACCCGCCAATGGCGAATTGTTGATTGGGAATGGAACTGGATATGAAACCAACAACCTTGGGGCTGGGGCGGGAATAAGCGTTACCAATGGTGCAGGAACAATTGATCTGGCCAATACCGGGGTGCTATCTAACATTGCAGGGCCAGGGATTGCGGTATCCAGCCCAACAGGTGATGTAACCATCTCAAATACCGGTGTTCTTAGTTTCTCTGCTGACAATACAGGGTTAACCCCATCCACCGGAACAGCGGGAGATGTAACCCTTGGAGGCACTCTCAATGTCCCTCATGGCGGCACAGGTGCAACATCTTTGACGGGCTATGTAAAAGGAAGCGGAACTAGCCCATTTACCGCGTCATCCACCATCCCAAATACAGACATTACCGGTCTTGGAACCATGTCAACCAAGAACATTGGGGTTTCTGGAACATTTTTAAGCGGGGACGCAGTTCCAAAAACAATAACCGTTGTGGACGGGATTATTACCAGCATAGTATGAATGAACTTGATTTACCCAATCATGTGACCCGTGAGCAGGTAGATCGCCTGCAGGCCGAAATGGTCAAAATGCCGCAGGCTGAATTGGTGACTGAGCATCACTTTAGCCCTGGAATGTATATGCGGAAGGTTTTTAGACCCGCCGGGACGTTAATTGTCGGGAAAGTTCACAAAGAATCCCACTTCTTTTTATGTGCAAAAGGCGAGATAATTGCGTGGACTGAAAACGGAATGAAACGGCTTCAGGCTGGTGACGTTGTGGAATCCAAGCCTGGAACGAAGCGGGTAACTCTGGCTGTGACTGACGCAATTGGCGTGACTATTCACAGAACTGACAAAACCGACCTTGATGAAATTGAGGCTGAATTGATAGAGCCAGATACGACCGCGCTTTTTGACGCCAGAAATGACCTCAAAAAGTTTGAAATTGAAGGGGAAAAATTATGACTTGGGTAGCAGCAGCGATTGGTGGATCGGCCTTATTAGGCTATATGGGGGCGCAGCGTCAAGCAAGCGCAGCAGAATCAGCGGCGCGGATGCAGGCTGATGCAGCCAATCAAGCCGCCATTCAACAGCGGCAGATGTTTGACATTCTTAATGCCCAGCAAGCGCCTTACCGAGAAGCTGGATATGGCGCATTAACAAAAATTCAAAATATGTTGCCGTATCTTACAAAGCAACCAACAGCAGAAGATTTATTGGCCATGCCAGGGTATCAATTTGGTCTTGAGCAAGGAACTGGAGCCGCAAGACAAATGGCTAACGTGGGTGGCGGTGGCAGCAATGTTGCTAGAGCCGCGCAAAAGTTTGCCGCTGATTATTCAACAAATGTAGGGTTGCCTCAATATCTAAACATCAGAAAAGATATTTACAACACTCTTGCCGGAATAGCCGGAATTGGACAAACAGCACAAACTCAAGCAAATCAACTTGGACAGAATGTTGCCACTAACATTGGTCAACTAGGAGTAGGGGCTGCTGGCGCTTTGGGGGCCGGTCAAGTCGGTGCGGCTAACGCAATGGCAGGGGGACTACAAGGAATTGGAAGTTCTGCTACCTTGGCAAGTTTGTTAAAAGGAGGCGGCGGCGGTGGTCTTGGAGTTGCCGAACAAGTTGCTGGCCCATACTTTGCGGTAGGTTAAAAATGGCAGATTTCAACATCACCCCAGTAGCCACCCAGATCAAGCCAATTCAAGGCCCATCTCTGGCTGACATGATAAACATTGCGCGTGGAGCGCAGGCTTATCAACAAGCGGAACAAATCAATCCTCTGGCTTTGCAAAAAGCTCAACAAGAAACAAGAACAGGTCAGATTCAATTAGGCGTTGCAGAGCAGGCAAACATTGAACGCCAACGGATGCAAGAGTTTTTCTCTAATCCTGATAATTTTCAAACTAATGGACGCATTGATATTGACAAGATCAATGCTGCTGTTCCTTCTATTGCTCCTTTAACCGGCAATGACTACATTAGCAAATTTACCACTATTGGTAAAGCTCAAAGTGAGGCAATTAGCGCAAAACAAAATCTTACACAAGATCAGCGATCAATGATCGGATCGCGTCTTGGTTTAATGGGTCGCCTTGGTGTTACTGATGTAAATCAGTATCTTAAAGAACTTGATTTATTGAAATCAGAAAATCCAGAAAACAAAGATTTTGGCAGATTGATTGATTCATATAAAACAATCTGGCAAAACACAATGAAATCTGGCCCAGAACTTCCTGGTATAGCTATTTCTGGCGCTCAAACACTACTATCACCAGAAAAACAGCAGACACTTGCACCCGTTATGCAAGTCAGCCCACAAACAGGGCAAACCGTTGCAATTACTCCATCCATTGGCGCACAACCTCCCAAAGCAGAGATTGCCATCCCAAGTGGATTGCAAGGCAAAGCGCCTACTGGAACAGTTGGAGCAGGAACAGAAGTTGCCCCAGGTATGCGTGTGCCGTATCCGGTCAGGAGCGCATCTGTTCCTTTCATCCCAGAGCCGACAGAGGCAAAAGATACGGAGGCGGGGTTTGGCTATCGCAACAGAATGATTCAAGCGCAAACTGGGTTGGCTCAGAACCGCAGAAACACCGAGGAAGTAATTGCTCAAGCCAACAAAATTGCAAGCAATCTTTATTTTGAAAAAGGCGGTATTCCTGGGCAGATTGAACAAAAGATTCGTATGGCCATTGGAAGCGCCGAATACGATATGCTTGCCAAAGACCTAGCTAATATGGCTTTGTCTAATGTTCAAGCAATGGGTGGTGTTGGCAATACGGTTGCTGGTCTTGATATGCAACAAGTGGCAAACGGAACAATCAAAGTGCCGCCAGAAGTCTTGGTAAAGATTGCTCAACGAGTACAAGCAGACCAGACCAATCTTGATATGCAAGCCAATGGCGCAGAAAGATTTGCACAGCGCTTTGGTGACAACAACATGAAAGCCTATCAGCAAGCCTGGAACGCCAATGCTGACACCAAGATTTTTGAGGCAATCAACGTCATTAAAAACATCCAAGACCCAACAAAAGTTGCTGCTGAATTAAAACGCTTGTTCCCCAATGAAAGCACAAGAAAAAACTTTTTAATCAAATACAAAAATCTAAAGAATTTGTCTGAAACCGGAATTAC
>Ga0075459_1000012_pt1 | contig 28960 bp, 36 predicted proteins | sample DEB3_08_DNA_2_FD_76333 | JGI IMG/M metagenome (GOLD analysis project Ga0075459, IMG submission 76333) | Aqueous microbial communities from the Delaware River and Bay under freshwater to marine salinity gradient to study organic matter... | ecosystem: Environmental > Aquatic > Marine > Coastal ...
GGTATGGTAGGTACTGTGGTTGGCTTCTTGCTCATGCTTGGAACATCATTCAATAACATTGATGTCAACAATACAGCAAGCCTGCAACAGGCATTGTCCAGCATGGCTCAGGGCATGAGTACAGCATTGTACACCACACTGATTGGTCTCATATCCAGTATCTTTCTGAAGAGCCAGCTCATGAACCTGGAGTATATGCGCGATGGCCTCCAGAAATAAATTTGTCAGCAATCTGGCCTTTGTTGACCTGCTGTTCAATATTCTGATCGGAGTAGTGTTTCTATTTCTAATAGCACTGATCATGATCAACCCCAAGGCCAAGAATGGGAATGTCATAGTTCCAGCCGAGTATCATATCATACTTACCTGGCATGACAAGAACCGAGACGATTTCGATCTCTGGGTCAGTGATCCTGCAGGTAACACAGTTAGTTACCAGACCAGAGATGTTGGGATCATGAATCTGGATCGTGACGATCTGGGCATGGCCAATGACTATGTCATAGTCAATGATGAATTTGTAACCGTGGAGCTGAATCGCGAAGTTGTTAGCCTGCGTGGTATCATACCTGGAGAATACGGTGTGGCTGTCATGGCCTATCGTAAAAATACAGATAACAATGGAGAGCTGGCAGACCCCGAGGTTGACGTAACCGTAGAGGTCATCAAGCTCAACCCCTATGCAGTTGTCTATAAACAGACACTGAAATTCAGTCAGGGCCCTGGTGAAGTACGAAATTTCTATAAGTTTCGTATCACAGACAATCCACGAGGTTGGTTTGCAGATGTCGGAGAAAATATCCTGGACATTGTAAGACTGAACCGAACACCAGCGGGGTCACCATGACAGGAGTAAGTATCTTATTGGCGAGTTTGGTGGCCAGCCTCATGGCCATGGCCATAGTAACTATTATAGCAGCTATCAGACTCAAAAAGAACTGGATTGTTTTCATACTCATACCATTGCTGGTCTTCAATGTTGGCTTTAGCTGGCATACCATAGACAAGCTCTGGGGAACACCCAGACATGGCTTTCCCGATGTTGAAGTTGAGATCATAGCCATGAAGGTAAACAAGCCCTGGGCCTATTTCCTGGTCAAGGAGCCCAATGAAGAACATCCTACGCTGTACATGAAGCCCTGGACCAAGGAGCTGGAAAAGAAGATGACCGAGGGCCAGAGAAAAATGAAGGCTGGCAAGAAGGTTGTAGGCAAGGAGAAAAAGCCCGAGCAACGTGGCATGACGCAGGACCCTGGAGAGATGTTGCTGTATGAATGGAACTATAAGCAGGAAATGGTTCCCAAGAATCCTCCCCGTTTGCCACCAGGTGCAGACACGGATCCACTGATCAGGCCCTTGCCTGGACATGGACAGCCTGGACCGCCCTAGGTACTTGATTTACAAGCAGAAAATAATTTTCAAGAAAATGCTTGACAAACAGTAACCCAGGCTTTAATATAGAGTCATCTTACGAGATATGTTGGGGTGGCAGAGAGGCCCAATGCAAGTGCCTGCAAAGCACTAAAGTCGTCGGTTCGAATCCGACCCTCAACTCCAGATCTTTTACAATTGAATGCCAGATTTTCCGGCCGTGGTCTAATGGATAAGGCAACGTTCTTCTAAAGCGTCCGATGTGGGTTCGATTCCTGCCGGCCGGGCCAGAAACAAAAAACATGGAAGGTTGGCTGAGAGGCCGAAGGCAGCGGTTTGCTAAACCGTCGATTCAGGAAACTGGGTCCGTGGGTTCGAATCCCACACCTTCCACCATACAATCGCGGGGTAGAGAAGTGGCAACTCACTAGGCTCATAACCTAGAGATCGGTGGTTCGAATCCACCTCCCGCAACCAATCCAGATTAGCTCAGCTGGTAGAGCAAACGACCGATAATCGTTAGGTCAGTGGTTCGAGTCCACTATCTGGAACCAAACATGGAGGGTTAACTAGGCTGGGCCTAGCACTGTCTTGAAAACAGATGGACCGCTGAAGCGGTTGGAGTTCGATTCTACCAGCCCTCCTCCAAAAATGCTTGACAACTAGCATCAAGGTGCTAGAATTATAGTTGTAGTAGATATTCCAGAGTAGCTCAGCGGTAGTAGCAGCAGACTGTTAATCTGTTGGTCGGTGGTTCGATCCCACCCTCTGGAGCCATATTCAAGCACATTGCCGAACAGACAAATGGCCGCCCACAGGAAAGCCGATGAGCAGTGTGCTTGAATATGTTAGGGCTGGTAGTGATAATGGTAGCACATCGCGTTTGCACCGCGAAAGTCGGAGTTCGATCCTCCGCTGGTCCACCAAAGAATTTGGTCTGTTAGTATATCGGTTAGTATAGCGGCTTGTCACGCCGCAGAGACGGGTTCGACTCCCGTACAGACCGCCAGTATATGCACCGTTCGACTATTGGTTAGGTCGCCACCCTTTCAAGGTGGAAAGATGGGTTCGATTCCCATACGGTGTGCCAAGTTTATGCGGGTGTTCTCCTGGGAGAGGACTCAGCCTTCCAAGCTGATGGAGAGGGTTCGAATCCCTTCGCCCGCTCCAGTTTATGGGGCGGTTAGCTCAGTTGGTAGAGCGGCACGTTTACACCGTGTAGGTCGGGAGTTCGAGACTCTCATCGCCCACCAGATACTCGGATTGGTGAAATGGTATCATTCGTGCTTTGGGAGCATGAGGCGCAAGTTCGATTCTTGCATCCGAGACCAGTAATGGTGTTGTTAGTGTAGTGGATGCACCCCTGTCCGTGAAACAGGTAGAGAGGGTTCGATTCCCCACAACACCCCAGTTATGCTGAATTAGCTCAGTTGGTAGAGCAACCGCCTTGTAAGCGGTAGGTCGTCAGTTCGAATCCGACATTCAGCACCAGTATTCTCGGTGTAGTATAAAGGCATTACGTCGGTCTCCAAAACCGGTTATGGCGGTTCGAATCCGTCCACCGAGGCCAAAAAAGTACTTGACAGTAATATATACAGATGTTAACATAGAAGCAAATCTGGGACCTGCCCCTATCAGCGGACTGTAAATCCGTCGTCAGAAAACCGATAGGAAGTAGACAAGTGGAGCGTTACCACCAGGGCCCACCAAAAAATACTGCCCTGGTGACGGAATAGGTATACGTGTTAGTCTTAGGAACTAAATTTTGGGGGTTCGAGTCCCTCTCAGGGCACCAATCATGGGGGAACGGCGGGAGGAGACTTTTTCGTAAAGTCGCCGCCAGTTCTTAAATAACAGCCCTGTGTGCCCCGGCAGTATCCCCGGCCCTACGCCGGTTAGTAAGTAGGCGTTATAAGACTTGCGTGAGTAGTCTTAGGTGCCCATACCTACCTCCCTTCGGGCTATTCATCCGAAAGGGTAAAACGTATGCGAGGGTCTTACCAGCCTCGAATGGTATGGACAGGGTAACAACTCAAGTTGGGGCTCATGGGAATGAGTAGCCGACACCATATTGAAGCACATTGTAAGCCATGGGCTCGATCATGCCTGAGTAACTATGTATATAACTGCGGTAATTCTAGACTATCCCGCATGAGCATAGCAAATAGTGCAGTGTGTTTCAATATGGTAGCAATATCATAACACGTGGCCATCAGCGTGTATAAAGGCGGCGAGTCTTAAACGAAGTCGGTGACGGGATAGGTAGAACAGTTACTCCGAAAGTGTAACGCCGGATTTTGTAACCGGCAACCATATTGAAGCACATTCCTGCCGTATTGGTCTACGGTTCGAAAAGCGATAGGACCTAGAGTAACCGCCTAGGGAGTTTGATGAGTGTGTTTCAATATGGTGAGTAGGAAGTAACTGTGAGCCGACTTGGTGAGGTTGCAGACTAAAGATCAACTTCGACCGCGTAGATAGTCCGGACTATCGTTTGAAACGGAAGATGCATCCATCCCCTGCCCTACTGGCCATATTGAAGCACATACAGTTCCGCCCGATAGTAAGGGAGATAGCGACTAGCGTTGAAGGACTGTTTAAGTGTGTTTCAATATGGTTCAGGAGTAATTACCCTCGACCATAGTCGGAAGTCATGACTCCGGCGATCCGTGGTAGTGTAATGGATAACACGCAGCGAGGCGTGGGTTCGAGTCCCACCTGCTCCACCGGGGCAGTAGCTTAGAGGTTAGAGTGCAGCGAAATGAGGGTTTCGAAATCCCTCCCACAATGGATCAACATAGAATTATGCCGGCTAAGCTAATCTAGTGAAAGCGCTGGTCTGAAGAACCTGAGAGCCTGGAGCGTAACCAGGAGCCGGCACCACAAATGGAGTACCTATGCGAGTCCATATCCTAGGCGGTGGCATTATTGGAGCCAGCATTGCCTATCATCTTACCAGAACACCTGGCATTGAAGTTCAGGTCTTCGAAAAAGATAGACTACTGAGTCAGAGCAGTTTTGCTCGTAGTTGCGGTGGACTTCGAAGTCAGTATAGTACAGCAACCAACATACAGATGAGTCGATACAGCATCGACTTTATCAAAAACATACCTGGTCTAAAATTTACAGGCAATGGCTACCTGATGCTGTTTGGTGCAGATCAGGCTCAGGATTGTCGTTCTAGTTTTAGACTACAGAAAAAGCACGGAGCCAGCACTCGTTGCCTGCGTCCCGATCAGCTAAAAACTCTGCATGATTATCTAAACGTAGACGATGTCTGGCGTGGATGCCAGACCTTTGACCAAAGCGAAGGCTGGATAGATCCTACTACCCTGCATTCCTGGTTTGTTACCGAGGCTCGAGCAGCTGGTGCAAACTGGAACTGGCTGGACGGCCTGCAGGCTGACCATGACCGTGCCGATGCCATAGTACTGGCCTCGGGATGCTGGACAGGCCAGGTAGGACGACATTTTGGACTAGACATTCCTGTGGCTGGACACAAGCACACTGTATTTCATGTCAGCAGTCCAGCACAGCATATTCCTAGTCTGCCCTTGGTGGCAGATCTAATCACAGGCATCTATATTCGTCCCGAGGGCAATCAGTACATAGTTGGCTACGATGGCAACGGTACCTGGTCAGCTCCAGATCTAGAACCTGATTTGCAAAGCTGGGATCGGGTCTGGGAATTACTGTATCACAGATTTCCAGGCATATTCGAAGCCGCCAGATGCCAGGGTGCCTGGAGCGGCTACTATGATTCAAGCACCATAGATAACAATGCCATCATTGATAAACGTGGCAACATTTATTTCGCAACAGGATTTACTGGGCGCGGACTCATGCACAGTCCTGCAGTAGGTCATCAGGTATCGCTAATGATACAGGATCAGCCAACTCTGGACCTTAGTGCCTATGAATTGAATCGTAAGCCCGACATTGAAAAATACGTAATCTGAGGTAAACATATGAAACTAGCAATTCTGGGTCTGGGCCATATCGGAAGCTATGTCCTGGATCGTCTTTTCAAAGATGGTTGGGATGTGCAGGGCTTTGATATCACCACAGGTCATGATCTAAGCGATGAAACTGTTCTTCGTGGAATCATTTCCCAGAACGACGGTATCCTGGCAACCACACCATTCAGTCTAAACAAACAGATTGCCAGCGTGTGCAATGACCACGGCAAAGACTACTTTGACCTGACTGAGAGTGTGCAGGTTACAGATTTTGTCAAGACTCTGACACATGGACGCTTTGTTACCCAGTGTGGTCTGGCACCAGGCATGGTAAGTATTATAGCAAATAACCTAGCCAAAGAATTTAATACTGTTCGTAACATTCAGATCATGGTAGGTGCCTTGCCTGTGAACGCAACCAACCAGATGCAGTACTATCGCACCTGGAGCGCCGAAGGACTAATCAACGAATACATACATCCCTGCACAGCAATTTTCAATGGTGTGCTGACTGAGATTGCACCCCTGCAGTATGTTGACTTTGTAACTCATCGTGGACAGACTCTGGAAGCTGCTACTACCAGCGGTGGTATTGGTAGCCTGGCCGAAACCTGGTTGGGTCGAGCCGACGGAGTACTATACAGAACTCTGCGCTGGCCTGGACACTGGAGCCACATGAAGTTCCTGCATGACGATCTGAACATGGCCAAAGAATTTGATACATTTGTAAAATTGTTCAAGGATCATGTTCCCCAGACCATACAGGACGAAGTTCGAATTCTAATTACAGCCACAGGCTGGATCAAGGGTCAGTATACAGTTCGTGAATACAACAACGTAATTACCTGCACTGATGAGCATACAGCCATACAGCGAAGCACTGGTGATGGTGTCATCAATGTTCTAAATCTTTGGTTACATAACCAGTTGCCAAAGACCATGGGTTGGATCAAACAGGAAGATCTGAATTTTGATCTAATCTGGAATGGTAAGTATAATCAAGCCTATAGGGAGATAACATGACCCTGACCAGATTACTAAGTTCCAATGATGCGTATTTTGCGCTTCTGCGTGACGATCCTGTGCGTCCCTTTATACCTCATGACCAACGCATAGGTACAAATCGTGATGTGTTTGTGCTTGAGAGACCACACCCTGCAGCAGTTATCTGTGTTAGCTACCTGGGTCATGTTCCCAGTACCGAATCAGAACTATTTGTAGAATGTCTAAGTCCCGACACCGCTGTATTCTATACAGTCTGGAGTTACAAGCCTGGAGCTGGTCGCGACATCATACTTGAAGTATCCAAATACATCAGAGAAAGCATGCCACACATAACCAGGTTTGTTACTCTGAGTCCACACACTGAACTTGCTCGAAGATTTCACCTAAAGAATGGTGCCACAGAATTTAGAATGAATACTGAAACAGTGAACTTCGAATATGTTTTCAAAGATTGATGAGATACGAGCCTGGTGGAGAAAAAGTTACAACAGCAACCCCCTGGCATTCAAAATCGAAATGCTTGGCTTCCTGTTCACAGTGGGAGCCAGTCTGGTTCTGGCTATCAGTGCCCAGAGTCCAGATATGCGTTGGATATACCCATTCTTTTTTGCTGGTAGCCTGTGCAGTTTCTTCGCTACTAGGATGCGTGGTTTAGCCTTTCCGTTTCTAACGGCCTGCTATTTCCTAGGAGTCAATGTATTAGGTTTCGGTAGGGCCGTAGAGTTCTGGTAAGGCTTGACAACGTGGTTGAAAGGCGTTAATATTGATTGAAATAGGAGAAGCCAATGTCAAGAACCTATAGAAAAGAACGCGGTACCAGCAAAACGGTACCAGATGGACATGAACAGTATCTGAGCCGAAGTTGTCGCCATCATGGTGGCTGCTCCTGGTGCGAACGAAACCGTTTATTCAATTTCCGAAAAGTCAACCAGGAGAAGTTTTATAGATATTAACATCGCGGGTGTAGCTCAGTTGGTAGAGCACTTCCTTGCCAAGGAAGATGTCACGAGTTCGAGTCTCGTTACCCGCTCCAAAAAATAAAAGGCGGACCTATGCGTATTTTCGAGGCCAAGGTTAGAACTGATAGAGGCGTTGTTGATCACTATCATATCTGGGCATCGTGCCCGCTTGATGCCAAACGCATAATCGAAGAAAAATACGGTCCGCACTCATTACTAAGTTTTCCGATCGAAGATCGAAGCCATCATGCCAGAACCAGTATTTGGGAAGATACGGACGTTCTGGACCGAGGGTTGTACAGAACCAAGAAGTAGATAACAGAGGGATTTTCAAATGGCTATCCTAGCCTTGGATATTGGCGGAACCCCACGACAGTGGATCAGTTACGAAGAAGCAATTAGCTATCATGCAACAGATAGCGTAGCCTGGTACATGGGCGAGGTTGTTTGTAAATATCACGGCGGAATTCAGCGCACAGGCGACAAGAGCTACATTGAAAGTACCAGTATCATTGCTATCAAAGGTCATGGCTTTGTGCCAGAAAAGCATAGCAAGGTTGCATTGAGTAACCGAACCCTGTTTGGTCGTGACAGAATGATGTGCGCCTATTGTGGTGCAGTGCATCAAAACTCAGCCAAACTAAGTCGTGATCATATCCTGCCACGAAGCCGTGGTGGTACTGATACCTGGATGAATGTTGTTACTGCTTGCCGTACCTGTAACAGCAAAAAGGACAACAAGACTCTGAAAGAATCAGGACTAGAACTTCTGTATGTTCCCTATGTTCCAAATCATTATGAGAACATTATTTTACAGAACAGAAACATCCTAGCCGATCAGATGGAATACCTGACTGCTGGTTTACCCAAACACAGTCGTCTACTATAAGTTTTTTCAACCAACTGGAGCATGCCATGAAAAAATTTCTGGCTTCCGTAGCAAGTGTGGCGATGATTGGTTCCGCGACTGCCCAGGGAATTCCTGGCCCCGAACAGGGCAGAGAAATGGGCAAAGATGGTTGGTATATGCCAAACAACGGATTACGTGTTGTCTGTAACAAGATGGATAAGACCATGGAGTTTGTTCAGAAACAGCATGGCGAGCAGGTAATATTTACAGGCATGAGTCAGGTTGGGCAGGGCCAGGCTGGATGGGTATTAGCAGTCAATCCAGAAAAAGGCAGCTGGTCCATACTATTAGTAGATGGTAAACATGCCTGTGTTGTAGGCTCAGGTACTGATGCCACGGCCTATGAAATTGATTCATCCAAGTCCTCTGAACCAGGGACTAAGACTGGCAAACGCCCTCTTTAGGCAAGAGCATGTAAGGAGCGTATAACCAAAAAAGGCTATACGCTACCCACAAATCTATGCTATGATTTACCTGATTTTGGGTCATCCACATTATTCAATTCTTTCTCTATGAGTATTCTTTCTTTCTCAATGGCTTTGCCACGGAGCTGAAGAATGGTTGTGACCTTCTGATTCAATCTAATTATATCATTGTCCAGAAGTCGTATACGATCTATGAGTAAGAGCAGAGTCTTTTTGTTCTCAGATAGTACAGGTTTGACTTCCTTAGTGACCCAGGTCCATATATAAAAGACGAAGTACCCCATACCACAGGCAGCAATAACTGGGAATCCATACTTACCGATTAGAACGGCTAAGTCTTCCATTAGTCTCTCCTGTGGTCTTTTTGCTCGGCTCGACTGATTCGGTCGTAGTCAGGTTCGACACCCAGAGCGTGACTGATTTTTACGTCAACTCTTTGGAGATCGTTTGTCATGGTATCAACTCTAGTATCCAAATTGTCAATAATTACTGTTAAACCATTGACAGTATCAGTAACAGATGCTAGAATGAACTTTATAGTGAGAAATACGAAATAACCAGCAGCCAGTGATGCAGCTATGGGGAATCCGACTTCTGCCAGAAATGAAAAGAAGTCCATTTTGATATATCCTAGTTCATGTTCCACTTATTCACGGCCCATGAGCTTCAGAATTTTGGACTGTATGTTTTTGGCGAATTCAGGTTGTGGTAGATTCCAGCCTATGAATGCTCCAATTATCATCCAGAAAATTGCTTCAAGCATGATTGCTCCTTAGATGTGTTGTCAAGTATTCATAACTAGCCATTTATTTATCAGGAGGACCCATGGCTAATAGGCACCTGCATCTGATTATCAGAGCTGAAACCAGAAATACTCCCAGTGATCCAAACTGGGTACATGGCTGGCTTACTCAGATGGTAACAGATATTGGCATGAAAATTCTTCAGGGTCCAATTACTACCTACCTGGATGTACCAGGAAATCGTGGAGTAACTGGTGTAGTAATCATAGAAACCAGTCATATTGCATTACATGTCTGGGATGAGTCAGATCCAGGTCTGCTGCAATTAGATGTTTATACCTGCAGCGATCTAGACCCCAATGTTGTGCTGGACAAGATTCGAGAATTTGATCCAGTAAAACTAGAGTATAAGTATTTAGATAGAGAAACTTGTCTAACCGAAATACCAGTATAGGTATCCTTTCAATCACCGTTATGAGGACATATTAATGGAAAAGGACAATAAGCTGGATATCGCCAACCTATTTCAGAACAACTGGTCGGAAACCCGTTCTGAACGCCTGACAGTTCCTGAGTATTTGGAATTGTGTAAACAGGATCACATGGCCTATGCTACCGCTCCTGAGCGTATGGTAAAAGCCATTGGCGAACCAGAATTCGTTGACACCAGTGAAGATACACGACTGAGTCGCATCTTCTTGAATCGTACCATCAAAACCTATCCAGCGTTCAGAGACTTCTATGGCATGGAAGATACCATTGAGCGCATTGTTGGATACTTCAAACATGCTGCCCAGGGGCTGGAAGAACGCAAACAGATCCTGTACCTTCTGGGTCCTGTTGGTGGTGGTAAATCAAGTCTGGCAGAACGTCTCAAGGAACTCATGGAGACATTCCCTGTCTATGTACTAGCCACAGAAGACGAAATCAGTCCAGTGTTTGAATCACCACTGGGCCTGTTTAGCCATAGTCGTTATCACAAGGTCATGGCTGACCAGTTTGGTATCAATAAGCGTTATCTGAATACCATTCCCAGTCCCTGGGCTACCAAGCGCCTCAAAGAGTTCAACGGCGACCTAAGCAAGTTCAGTGTTGTCAAGCTCATGCCCAGCAAACTTGAACAGATTGCAGTTGTCAAGACCGAGCCTGGTGATGAAAATAATCAGGACATTAGCAGCCTGGTTGGTAAGACTGACATTCGTAAGCTGGAACACTTCAGCCAGAATGATCCAGACAGCTATAGCTTCAGCGGTGCCCTGTGCCGTGGTAACCAGGGTCTCATGGAATTCGTTGAGATGTTCAAGGCACCTATCAAGGTCCTGCATCCATTGCTGACTGCTACTCAGGAAGGCAATTATGTGGGTACTGAGGCAATTAGCGCCATTCCTTTCAATGGTGTGGTCCTGGCTCACAGTAACGAGTCTGAATGGCAGACCTTCAAGAACAACAAGAACAATGAAGCCTTCCTGGATCGTATCTGTGTCATCAAGGTACCATACTGCTTGCGTGTTAGCGAAGAGCAGAGCATCTATACCAAGATGTTAGAAAGTTCAGACCTTCGCAAGGCCAGTTGCGCTCCACTGACCCTGAAATTGCTTTCAGAGTTTTGTGTACTGACTCGTCTCAAGGAACATGAGAACAGTAATCCTTATAGCAAAATGCGCGTCTATGATGGACAGAACATCAAAGAGACAGACCCACGCAGCAAGAGCATGCAGGAATACCGTGATGTTGCAGGTGTTGATGAAGGCATGAACGGAATCAGTACACGTTTTGCGTTCAAGATCCTGAGCAAGACCTTCAACCATGATCCCGAGGAAGTCGCAGCCGATCCTGTGCATCTAATGTTAGTTCTGGAAGAAGCCATTCGTCGTGAACAGTTTAGTGCCGACACTGAAGCGCGTTACCTGGGCTTTATCAAGAGCTACCTGATCAAGGATTATGCTGAATTCATTGGCAATGAGATCCAGCAAAATTATCTGGAAGCCTACAATGACTATGGTCAGAATCTTTTCGATCGTTACATTGAGTACGCTGATCATTGGATGCAGGAAATTGACTTCAAGGATCCTGATACAGGACAGTTGTTTGATCGTGGTGTCCTGAACACCGAGCTCGAGAAGATTGAGAAGCCTGCAGGTATTGCCAATCCCAAGGACTTCCGTAATGAGGTTGTTCAGTTTACCCTGCGCCAGCGAGCCAAGACAGGCGGCGAAGTTGCCTGGACCAGCTATGAGAAGCTTCGCAAGGTAATCGAGAAGAAAATGTTTGCCAGCACCGAGGATCTGTTACCAGTAATTAGCTTCGGAGCCAAGGCAACACAGTCCGACCAGAAGAAACACGATGACTTTGTTGGTCGTATGATGGAAAAAGGTTATACAGCCAAACAGGTCAAGCGTCTGGTCGAATGGTACATGCGAGTAAACAAGGCGGGCTAAACCATGCCGATTATTATCGATCGCAGGAAAAATCCTGGCAAAAAGAACCTCAGCAATCGTCAGAGGTTCTTGGATCGCTTCAAGAAACAGATCAGAGAAGCTGCGAAAAAGCATATTACCAAACGCAGCATTTCTGATACTGGTGAACAGGAAATCAGTCTTCCTGGTATTGGAACTGACGAGCCCAGATTTGGTCATAAACAGGACAGTGGTGACTGGGATTATGTTTTACCTGGTAACAAAGACTATGTTCCTGGTGATCACATCGACAAACCCAAGTCTGGGTCTGGCGGTGGCCGTGGTACCAAAGGAGCTCGTGGGCAAGGCGGCGACGATGAATTTCAGTTCCTGCTAAGCTATGACGAATATCTGGATCTGATTTTTGAGGATCTGGAGCTACCCGATCTCATCAAGAAATCCGAAAAGCAAATGACTTCGGTTCAGAAGCAGCGTGCAGGGTTTACAACTGCAGGCCTGCCCAGTAACCTGAACATTGAACGAACCGCCATGGCTGGTCTAAGCCGACGTATTGCTCTCAAGTATCCCAAGCTCAAGAAAATTCATGAACTTGAAGCCGAGCTTGAAAATACCACAGACGAAGAACGTCGTGCTGAGATTACCGAAGAGATTCGCAGGCTTCGTGTTCGCTCCAATGCCGTAGGATTTCTGGACAATGTTGATCTTAGGTTCAACAATTATGTGGCTGTACCCAAGCCTATTACACAGGCCGTGGTGTTCTGTATTCTAGACGTTAGCTTTAGCATGGGCGAGCGTGAAAAGACCATAGCCAAGAAATTCTTCATACTCTTGCACCTGTTTCTGCAACGCAGATACAAGAACATTGATGTAGTGTTCGTTCGTCATCATGAAACTGCTGAGGAATGTAACGAAGAAGAATTCTTCACCAAGCGTGAAAGCGGTGGTACAGTTGTTAGTACAGCCTATGATCTGTGTGATCGTATCATCAAAGAGCGTTACAAGGATAACTGGAATGTCTACCTGGCTCAGGCCAGTGATGGTGATAACGTCGGAGACGATGGCAAAGCCGTACGTAACAAACTAGGACCCATACTGAAGAAAGCTCAGTTCATGGCCTATGTTGAGATCATGCGTGACTATGGAGCCATGAACCAGCTGGTTGGAAGCCTGCAAGGTCAATCGCAACTCTGGGGCGATCTAGAAGATCTGCAAGATGAGTTTGATAACCTGAGCATGGAAAAACTGTATAATGAATCCAGTGTACTGGAAGTTTTCCGCAGTTTCTTTTTGAAGGACTAACATGAGTAACCCATTATGGTCAGGAAGCGACTGGACTTTCAAGCAGTTAGATGATGTCTATGACGCCTGTGAACAAGTAGCCAGAGACGAACTTGGTCTGGATTACTATCCTAACCAGCTAGAAATTATCAGCAGTGAACAGATGCTGGATGCCTATACCAGTGTAGGCATGCCCATCTATTATAAGCATTGGAGTTTTGGTAAGCACTTTATCAGTGAACAAAGAAATTATCAGAAGGGCCATAGTGGCCTGGCCTATGAGCTAGTCATCAACAGCAGTCCCTGCATCAACTATCTCATGGAAGACAATAGCATGACCACGCAGGCTCTGGTCATAGCTCACGCGGCCTTTGGCCATAATCATTTCTTCAAGAACAATTATCTGTTCAAGCAATGGACAGATGCAAGCAGCATTGTCGATTATCTGATCTTTGCCAGGGACTATATTGACCAGGCCGAGGCCAGATATGGACATTCCGAAGTTGAGGCATGGATAGATAGCTGTCATGCTCTCATGGACTACGGTGTCAATCGTTATCAGCGTCCGACCAAGCTGAACGTTCAGGCCGAGAAAGATCGTGCGCGGGATCGCGCCGAGTACCTGCAATCTCAGGTAAACGAGCTTTACCGTATCACTCCAGAGAGCAAGAATAACAAGAAGAAAGACGCGGCGACCAAGCCCTTCCCTGAGCAACCCGAAGAGAATCTGCTATACTTCTTTGAAAAGTATAGTCCAGAAATCGAGGTCTGGCAGCGTGAGATACTACGCATTGTCAGAAAAATTGCTCAGTATTTTTATCCTCAGGCTCAGACCAAGGTCATGAACGAAGGATTCGCTAGTCTAACCCACTACGAGATTCTGAACCGACTTCATGAAAAAGGCCTGACCACACAGGGTGCGCATCTGGAGTTTTTGCAATTGCACACCAATGTACTGTATCAACCCGATTATGACAAACCTTACTATAGCGGTATCAATCCTTATAGCTTTGGCTTTGCCATGCTGCGTGACATACAACGCATGTGCGAAAATCCAACAGCCGAGGATCAGCGTTGGTTTGGTAAACTAATCAAAGGCAAGACTTCACGTGAACTAATTCTGGAGGCCGTGGCTGAGTTCAGAGACGAAAGCTTCATACGTCAATGGCTAAGTCCCGAAGTGATTCGTCAGCAGAAACTGTTCAGCGTCTGGGATGATCGCGCCGACAAGGACAAGTATGTGGTCAAGGCCATACACAATGACTCAGGTTTTGAGCGCATTCGTGAAATGCTGGCAGATCAGTATCTCCGAGCGGCCAGTGTACCACAGATCGAAGTCAAACAAGTCAATCGCAAAAGTCGTACATTGTTGCTACAATACACTGAACATCGGGGCCGAAAGCTCGATAACATTCAAAAGATGATGCCTCATATCGAAAAGCTCTGGGGCGGCTATCCTGTTATCATGGTAGACAGTCGTGGTGATCCAATCAACCGTAGTGCTTCAGCTTCATCACTTCCATCAAACATCGTTATTTGCTAAATTATGCGTTTCTACACAAACATCCAGCAGTTTGGTAACAAGCTGCTGGTTCGTGGTATCAATGGCGGCAAGATAGTTCAGGAACGGGTAGACTTCAAACCTACTCTCTGGGTACCAAGCCGCAATCCTACAAGTTCACATTACAGCCTATTCGGCAAGCCGCTGGAAAGCATTCGCTTTGACAGCATCAATGATGCCAAAGACTATGTCAAGAAATATGGCGATGTCGACGGCTTTGAAATCTATGGCAATACTAACTTTGCCTATCAGTATATCACTGAAACCTTTCCTGGTGAAATAGATTTCGATATACATCAGATGCGCATCTTCAGTCTGGACATTGAGTCTACGGCTGAACATGGTTTTCCTGATGTGAAAAATCCCATAGAAGAAGTTTTGCTCATCACAATGCAGAACTATTCCACCAAGCAGATTGTTACCTTTGGTGCCCGTCCTGCTGAGCCTACACAGGAAAACCATCAGTATGTTCAGTGCAAGAATGAATATGATCTGTTCAAGAAATTTCTAAAGTTCTGGACTGACGACTATCCTCATATCATCACAGGCTGGAACGTAGAGTTCTTTGACATTGCCTATCTGGTAAATCGCATGCGTCGTGTTCTGGGCGATGAGCTAACCAATACTCTGAGCCCCTGGAATCGCATCAATGATCGTGAAATTGAAAAGATGGGTAAGACACAGATCATCATGGAGCTTCAGGGTATCAATACTCTGGACTATCTGGATCTGTACAAGAAATTTACCTATACTGCACAGGAGAGCTACAAGCTAGACTATATTGCCAAGGTAGAATTGGGCAAGGAAAAACTTAGCTATGATGAGTACGATAGCTTCAGAGATTTCTATACCAATGACTGGCAAAAGTTCGTAGAGTATAACGTGGTTGATACCGAGCTTGTTGACCAGCTCGAAGGTAAGATGAAGCTCATTGAGCTCATCCTGACCATGGCCTATGATGCCAAGTGTAACATCAGTGATGTATTTTCCGCAGTTCGGACCTGGGATTGTATCCTATACAATCATCTCTGGAACAAGAACATTGTTGTTCATCAGCGTGAAAATAAACCAGCCAGACAGATTGTTGGTGCCTATGTCAAAGAGCCGCGCCCTGGACAGTATGATTGGGTAATTAGCTTTGATGCCACTAGCCTGTATCCCAGTATCATCATGCAGTACAATCTAAGTCCTGAGACACTCATACCAGGACAGACCGATGTTACTGTTGATGCATTACTGGATCGAACACCTGACCTTGATCATCTGAAAACCAATAAAGTTTGCATGACATCAAATGGTGCCATGTTCAGAACAGACAAGCTGGGTGTATTCCCTGAGATTGTGCAAAAGCTGTTTGATGATCGCAAGAAGTACAAGAAGCAGATGCTGGAAGCACAGACACAGTATGAGCTTACCAAGCAACCCTATCATCAGAATCAGATTGCCAAGTTCAATAATTTCCAGATGGCACGAAAGATTCAGATGAACAGTCTCTATGGCGCCTGGGCCAATGAGTATTTTAGATTCTATGACTCTAAGATCGCCGAAGGCATTACCATGACAGGCCAGTATATCATTCAGGTAGTTGGTCGTGAACTCAATGCCTGGCTGAACAAGGTCTGTGGCACCAAAGATGCCGATTATAGCTTCTATTCAGACACTGATAGCTGCTATGTGACCATGAGTACTTTGGTAAATAAATTTTATAAAGATCAGAGCAAGGAAAAGGTACTTAGCATCCTGAATAAGATCTGTGAGGAAAAGATCGAAGAAGTTCTGAATCGAGCCTGTAAGGGTCTGGCAGACTATACCAATGCCTATGAACAAAAGATATTCTTCAAGCGTGAAGTCATTGCAGACCGTGGCATCTGGGTAGCCAAGAAGCGATATGCTCTGAATGTGCTGGACAGTGAAGGAGTTACCTATGCCGAACCCAAGCTCAAGGTCATGGGCCTGGAAATTGTTCGGAGCAGTACTCCCGAGTATGTCAGAGAGAAGCTCAAGGAGGCTGTAAAGATTTGCCTGACCAAGACCGAGCTGGATCTGCATGCCTATATTAGCAAGGTTGAAGCCGAGTACAAGAATCTTAGTCCCGAGCAGATTGCCTTTCCCCGAGGTGTCAGTGGACTAGAACAGTATGCCAGCTCAACCTCAATCTATGTCAAGGCTACTCCCATGCACGTCAGAGCCAGCCTTTTGTATAACTGGCATCTGAAGAAGCAGGGTCTGGAAAAACGCTATGAGCAGATACGTGAAGGCGACAAGATCAAGTTCCTGTATCTAAAGACACCAAATCACATCGGAGAGAATGCCATAGGATTCATTGGTAGTATTCCCCGTGAATTTGGTCTGGAAAAATTCATTGATCACGAAACCATGTTCCAGAAATCCTTTATTGAACCCCTGAATACCATACTAAGCGGCATAAACTGGAGTATCAAGCCACAGGCTACCCTAGAGGACCTTTTTGGCTAAATGGTATCGCATTTTATACGTACACATACTAGAATCATGGCCTATGTTGCCAAGGAGAAGTTATGAGCCTCATCGATAAGTTGAAGAAGAATAGTACAATCAAAGACACTGAGGTACTGAACAAAAGTAAATTCTTCAGTGCCAAGGATATGATACAGACCAATGTCCCCATGATCAATGTTGCACTTAGCGGCAAATTGGATGGTGGACTTACACCTGGTCTGACGGTTTTTGCGGGCCCGTCCAAGCATTTCAAGACCGCATTCTCTCTAATGTGCGCTAAGGCATATCTGGACAAGTATGAAGATGCTGTTGTGTTATTTTATGATTCTGAGTTTGGTAGTCCTCAGTCTTATTTTGATAGCTTCGGTATCTCTACCGACAGGGTACTACATACGCCCATAACTGATATTGAGCAACTCAAGCATGATAGCATGGCTCAGCTCAATAACATTGAACGTGGTGATCATCTAATCATCATTGTGGATAGTGTAGGCAATCTGGCCAGTAAGAAAGAGGTTGAAGATGCCCTGGAAGGCAAGAGCGTAGCCGACATGAGTCGAGCCAAGCAGCTAAAGAGTCTATTCAGAATGGTTACACCTCATCTGACCATCAAAGACATTCCCATGGTTGTGGTAAATCATACCTACAAAGAAATTGGTATGTTCCCCAAGGATGTTGTCAGTGGCGGTACAGGCGTATACTATAGCGCCGACAACATTTATATCATTGGGCGCCAGCAGGAAAAAGAAGGTACTGAACTGGTTGGTTATAATTTTATCATCAATGTTGAAAAGAGTCGGCATGTTCGTGAAAAGAGCAAGATTCCCATTGAAGTCAGCTTCGAGGGTGGTATCAGTACCTGGTCTGGTTTGTTGGACATTGCATTACAGAGTGGGCATGTAGTCAAACCCAGCAATGGCTGGTATGCACACGCGGGTTCCGACAAGAAGTACAGACACAAGGACACATATACCAAAGAGTTTTGGTTGCCAATTATGTCAGACAAGACATTCAGAGACTGGATTGAAACCAAGTACAGAATCAGTGCCAGTGATCTGGTAGCCAATGACATTAGTGTAGAGGAGCTGAATGATGAGTTCGACGCAGCCAGTGATGTTTGAACATTGGAGACATGGTACAGAACACTGGGGTGTAGTGATTACCGAAGGACCCTGGAAAGATACCTACATAGCATTCAAGAGCATAGCCGATCATCCAACAGATCCTCTGGGTGGCATGGCTGTGGATTATCAGGTTCTGCAAAAGCCAGACAATCTAGACCCCTATGGTAAGGACCAGGCTCATTTTGAGTCTGTACTACAGGACATTCTTGCAACCATGGTAGAGCGCGCAGTAAATTTCATGAAGGACCGTAATGAAGATCGAGACCTTGATCCTCAGCAGTTTGATCCACAATAATGACTATGCCAGAACAGTTCTCCCCTTTGTAAAGCCCGAATATTTCAGAGATAGCTCTGAACGTGACATCTTTGTTATCATTGAAAACTTCTATAAAGAATATAATAGTAGCCCCAACACTGAAGTCATAACCGTTGAGTTGCAGAACAAACGCAACCTCAATGAGAATGAATATGGCCAGCGCATGGCCATTGTTCAGGAACTAGAGCCCAGTACTGCAGACAACAACTGGCTCCTAACCGAGACAGAAAACTTTTGCAAGGACCGAGCAGTATACAATGCCATCCTGAAAAGCATTGCCATTGCCGATGGCAAGGACACAAACCATAGCAAGGATGCCATACCAACACTGTTATCTGAAGCTCTGGGTGTGGCATTTGATCGTCGTGTGGGCCATGACTATTTGCAGGATGCCAGTCTCAGATATGATTTCTATCACAAGGTAGAAAATCGTATACCCTTTGATCTGGAAATGATGAACAAGATTACCAATGGCGGTATGCCCAACAAGACTCTGAATGTAGTCCTGGCAGGCACTGGTGTTGGTAAGAGTCTGTTCATGTGTCATGTAGCGGCTAGTACACTGAGCCAGGGTAAGAATGTGTTATACATTACCATGGAGATGGCCGAAGAGAGAATTGCCGAAAGAATTGATGCCAATTTGATGAACGTTACCATGGACAGTCTCAAAGATTTGCCGCGTCCTATCTTTGAAAATCGTGTAGCCAAGATCAGAGAAAAGGCTCAGGGCAATCTAATCATCAAGGAATATCCAACCGCGGGCGCGCACACTGGGCACTTCAAGAGTCTGCTCAAAGAACTACAGCTCAAGCGCAACTTTAGACCAGATCTCATAGTCATAGATTACCTAAATATCTGTGCCAGCTCCAGATTCAAATCTGGTGCCAACATCAATAGCTATACTCTGATCAAGAGCATAGCCGAAGAGTTGCGTGGCATGGCCGTAGAACACGACGTACCCATACTAAGTGCCACACAGACGACTCGAGGTGGCTATGGAAATACCGAAGTTGAGCTTACCGATACCTCAGAGTCTTTTGGTTTGCCAGCCACAGTAGACTTCATGTTTGCACTAATCAGTACTGAGGATCTGGAAGCCATGGGGCAACTTTTGGTCAAGCAGCTCAAGAATCGTTATAACGATCCGACCATGAACCGAAAGTTTGTCATTGGTGTTGACAGAGCCAAGATGAGATTGTTCGATCTGGAGAGTTCAGCCCAGACGAATATCAATAAAGGATCGAAAGGTACTACGAACCTTGACATCGATAAGGTTTCATCATACAATCCAGGAAATAGGAAAGCAGGTCCCGATTATAGTTCTCTCAAATTCTAGGAACTAGCCATGCAGCATCCTTTTAGTGTTACACCAGTATTTCACATTCCAAGCACAGATACTGAGCCCGAACCTGAGCCCGAGACCGAACCTGTGCCTGAGGAAGTCATTGACCCACACGAACACGAGCCACGCTACTTCACTGACTAAGTCATAAATACTTACGAAGGAGGGAAGCCAAATGCAAGTAACTGTAAGAGGAACCCGAGATCGTAAGTTTGCATCTGTGATGAGAAAGGCCGCGAGATCATTTGCGTCCAATCTTTTCGGTCACAAGATGTTACCACATCTAACCTTTAGAATCATCTGCACTCATGAACTCTCTGCCAGTGGTTTCTGCGGGCCCAGCGATATCGCTGATCTTTCACGCCCCAGAGACTTTGAAATTGAACTACTAAACAAGGACCGAACCAGACTTTCGATCATAACCACACTGGCCCACGAAATGGTACACGCCAAACAATTCGCATACGGCCAGCTCAAAGATAAGGTAGTCAAAAGAAAGTTTGTGACTACCTGGCATGGCGTACCATATGATGATGATGTCGACTACTGGGATCATCCCTGGGAAATCGAAGCGTATGGATTGGAGAATAGTCTGGTAGCAAAATTTCTCCAGGCAAGCAACCTATACGATTTTTTTGAAACCGAAGCGGGTACCTGGTATCCACAACCAAAGGATTGAATAATGTCTGATACAGCCTGGACGGTCGTCCAAATCATACTCATGCTTCTAGCCTGTTATGCCTGCTTCATCAAGGGCATAGATGTCGGAATAGTGCAGGCCATAGACAGCCTGGGCGAACAAGGGTTGCTAAACCAAGAAAAATTTGACCGAAAGATGCGTGAAATCGAGCGGGAGGAAGGCTAGGTCATTGATTTCATTGAAGAAAATATTTCACACAAAGGGCTTGACAAACAGGCCCTTTTCTGTTAATATCGTATCATGAACTTCCAAATTGGTGCCAGGGCTGAGATCCGGACTCGACATCTTAGCAATCTCCTAGGCGTAAAATATCAAGAGTCCACCCACACGGGCATAGTAGTCCAGAACCCTGCTTGGTTGGATAACAACTATGTCTGCATCCGAACAGGCAATCCTGAATTTCCTGTTAGCCAGATCTTCAAGCCCAATATCATTGGGTACGATGCTCCCAAGACCAAAATTGACCTCAGAGTCTTTTCCGTGAGAAGCAAGTCCACGGGCAAGACCTATCAGGTGCAGGTACAGGGTCTGAATGTAACCTGCGATTGTATTGGATTCCAGTATCACAAGTATTGTAAACATAGCCGAATCGTCAAAGCCAAACTTTCAATTGGAGCCTGATCATGTATTATCATCCCCTGAAACGTAGTCGCGAATACACCAACCTCCTGGCTGAGAAGATCGAGGATGGCCTTCTCGATCCCGAAGATGTTCTGAATGAACTCATAGGCTGGTTGAGTGAGTCTGAGGTCAAAGAGTTTTACTTGTCCAACTATGCCGACGAACTTGGCGATCTTGGTTATGAAATTGATCCCGACTCCGAATAAAGATACTTTCGGTCTTGACAGCATGAACCGAAGGTGCTATAATCACTGTATGCTGTAACCCTTTATATTTCAACTTGAGAGGAATCTATATTATGACACACGAAAAATTCATGGTAGCTGGTGTTGCCCGTAACATGCAAGGTAAGCTCAAGGTTCGTTATTCCACCCTGAGCATTGCCGATACTGTGGCTCGACAAGAGCGTGCAGGAAATACAGAAATTCTTTACGTCGAGTTGCCTGAGGCCATGGTACGTGATGACATTCCTGCATTCTTGCTGGGCCTGGAACAGTTCAGCTCAGTTCCAGCCTACAAGGAAGTCCTGGAAACTGCTAATACCAATCATGCCCTCAAAGGCAAGCCTGCTCGTGCTCCCAAGGCTCCAAAAGCCAAGGCTCCAAAAGCACCCAAGGCTCCCAAAGCCAAGGCTCCAAAGGTTACCATACCTGCTGCAGATGAAGCCGAGGATTTTGAAATCGAAGAACTCAAGGCCATTGCAGCCTGATATAAATATACGGCCAACGTCGGGAGACTGTAGGCCGCTTACATCCCGAGGACAACATGGCAAGACATACTGCAGAAAATGCAATAAACAAGATCGGCAACAAATTTGATTGTATCCTGATTGCCGCAGCGCGAGCTCGTGAACTGCGCCGTGGAAAGAAAAGCATGCTCCCTGCCGAGGACAATCAGGCCATAGTACTGGCTTTGCGAGAAATCGAAGCTGGTCTGGTAGGCCGAGAATATCTAAGAAAGATACGAAATGGCAGAAACACTTCAGCAGGTAAAGTTTAGAGAACATGAAGGCATAGACCTCAACGCCTGGGTTGGAGGTCCTGCGCACGGCCACAAGGTCGTGCTTTTACATGACAGTTGGGGCTGTACTCCTAGCATGCGGGAACTGGCCAGACTCTTGGCCAACAACAACTGCAGAGTGTGGTTGCCCGACTACTTTCGTGGCGATCGCTTTACCAGTCATCGTGACATTGAACAACGTCTTTGGCGTACCGATGTTACAACCATCATAGAAAACAGCATACAGGGTGCCATACAGATGTTTACAGGTCCTGTGCATCTGGTTGGTGCAGGCTACGGTGGCGTCCTGGCTCTCAGAGCCCAGAGTGTGCTAAAATCCGTGGCCAGTGTAACCAGCATCTATGGTGCAAGTTGGATGCCCGAAAACCGTCTGCTGGGATTCACCAAGGTAAATGTTCCAGTATTTCTGATCCAGCCCAGATTTCGTGTGCAAGAAATCGAAGCTGCTGAGATCCTGAAACGTGCACCAGATACCAGCTCTGAACTCATACTACACGGAGACCGTGGATTCCTCAACGAGGAAGATATCAGCTTTGTGCAGATACATCAGGCCACAGTGGCCAAAAAAGTCAGTACCTGGATACAGAGTCTCAATGTTTAGTATGTAACGGTATCGACTCTGACCCCGAGTCAGTTTATAATAGGGGTCTGGTATAAGCGAGCCAGTAACAAGTCGCTATATTTCATGGAGATATTATGACAAAAACTATTGTCTTGAAAGCGCTGAAAAGCGGACGTCAATTCACCGCTGGCCAGCTAAGCGGCCTTACTCGCGGTAGTGCCGAGACTGCAGAAAAAGCCATTGCTACACTTCGTAGCGAAGGCTATGCGATCTACACCAATCAGACCAAGAATGGCAAAACTGCCTATCGCCTAGGAACACCTAGCCGCGAGATGGTAGCTGCTGCCTACAGGGCTGCTGGCGCACGCGTGTTCGCGTAATCATCTAAAAACCGACCCAGGATGCCCCGCAGCCCCCTCTAGGCTTGTACTTATGGCGCTGTAGACCTTGTAGGGTGCCGGAACCGTAACCGGCTTTTTGAAATCAAGAATCATGAAATTAGCAATTTGCAGCGACCTCCATCTAGAATTTGCCGATATTCATCTTCAGAACGAAGGTGCCGATGTACTGATTCTTAGCGGCGACATTCTGATCGCCCAGGATCTGTACGACAACCAATACATCCCAGCCAACCCCCTGGTCCCGCTTACCTTTGGTCAGGAGCGTGCTCTACGATTTCGCAACTTCCTGAAACGAGTCAGTGCAGATTTTCCAGCTGTTGTCTATGTTGCTGGCAATCACGAATTCTATCATGGTCGTTGGCCTTTTGGCTATAACTATCTGGCTCAGGAATGCGCTAACTATTCGAACATTTACTTTCTGGAAATGTCCAGCATAGAGCTTCATGGTTGGACCTTCCTGGGCGCTACGTTCTGGACCAACATGAACAATCGTGATGACGTCACTCTGAATCTGGCCGGTGCCATGATGAATGACTATAGACAGGTCAAGGTTCCCAATGAAGGTTACCGTAAACTCAGACCCATGGATACTGTACATCGTCATGACCAGAGTCTGAAATACCTGGCTGATACAATCAGTGCAGCTCCTGACAAGAACTACATTGTAGTTGGACATCATGCTCCAAGCAAGGCCAGTGTGCATCCCAGATATGCATCGGACAAGGAACTCAATGCTTGCTATAGCAGTGACCTCAACGACTTCATCCTAGCCCATCCACAGATCCGACTATGGACACATGGTCATACACACGATGAATTTGACTACCAGGTTGGTTCAACACAAATTATCTGTAACCCCCGAGGATATGACTCTTATGAACAACGAGCCGCAGACTTCAAACTCAGATTCGTCGATATCAATTGATAAAAACAGACTCAAGGCTCGCATAGATGCTGCACTCATGGCCATGCTGGGTTCCGAAGAATTAGTAAGGAACTGGTGGCTAGGAGACAATCTGGCCTTTGGCCTCAAACCTCCGTTGCTGGTCTGGGAACATGATCCCCTGGCAGTCTATGCCTATGTCATAGGTTATCTTCAACGTTGACAAGGAATCTTTATGAAAGTTGTAATCAACAAGTGTTTTGGTGGATTTGATGTATCACCAGAAGCATATCGAATCATTGCCGACCGCAAGGGCTGGATTGTTGAAAAGGATGACTGGGGCAATTGCTGCTGGCGTGGAGAATTGCAAGGCACTGAAAGATCGTACCTGGTAGGCTCAGACCTGGACCGAACAGATTCAGATCTAATCCAGGTTGTTGAGGTACTCAAAGACCAGGCCAATGGTCGTCATTCCGAGCTAGCCGTTGTTGAGATACCCGATGGCATAGACTGGTACATAGGTGAGTATGACGGACTAGAAACCATACATGAAAGGCATAGGACGTGGTCATGACAAATTTCAATCAACCACCGGTATATGCTCCTTCGGAAGCAGAAATCACTCATGCTCATTACAAGCATGTTTTTGAGAATCTGGTCCTGCCCTGTATGATGGATCTGGCCTGTGACGATGTTACAGAGTTTCGTCAACAGGGGATAGACAAACTGGACAATTTCCTGGACCGTTGGGTTCCTGAAAGTCGCTGGGTTGATGTCTGGGAGACACGTGAAGATTTTGAGCGTGAATGGCTGAATAAATTACAGCATCCACATCATGGAATCTGTACTGGTCAGGCCTGGCAATGTGCTCGTTGCGAAGCCGAGGACCTTTTTGGTGTAGCTAGTACTGCAACCTGGAGTAGTAACGATGCTTAGAATGAAGAAACCCATGATCTATGTTGACATGGATGGAGTACTTACAAACCTAGACAAGCACTGGCAGGCCATGTTTGGTCAGGGTCTGGATGTACGTGTCGAAGGTCGCTGGGAACAGTTTGTTGATGAAGCTGGTTTTGAGGAACTTGAACCCATGCCTGGTAGCGGACATCTGGTCATGGGGCTAGACAGTCTTTACAGGACCTGGGACATTGATATCTGTGTGCTGACTGCAGCTGGTGGTCCTGGTACCATGGCCAGTGTTGCACAGCAAAAGGTACAGTGGCTGGCAAATCAGTGCATAGATTACGGTCCAATTGTTGTACCCTGGAGCGAGTATAAACAGATTTTTGGCCATGACCAGGCCTTTCTGATCGACGACATGGAAAGGAACTGTGACCAATTTCGTCGTGCTGGAGGACATGCAGTCCAGCATAGTCATACTTCGGTAAATTATAGCCTTAGTTGTGCTACCCTATTTTGTGAACAAAAAGCAAAGCGAAGACATGGAACTTGAAAATATACCCTATGACGATCTAATCAAGGCCGCAGTCTCAGCCAATCCCTATGAAACAGAAAGCAGCCTCATGTATCGAACCATAAACAATGGTGCCATGTGGGCCTGTTTGGAAGCAGCTGCTGAACTCCAGGACCTACGAGGATTCAGCGGTGTTCTTCCCGACGGTAATATTGTCTGCACCCAGAGTTGGAATTACGCCATACAGGAAGCCAGTAAACTTCTCAGAGGATTCTAATGGACGCAAAACTTGTATTATATCTGATGCTATTGTTTACCATCAAGCACTTCATAGCAGATTATATCTTACAGACTCCATACCATCTCAAGCACAAAGGTACCTATGGTCATCCTGGAGGTCTCTGGCACAGTGGAATTCATGGTCTGGGAACTGTGCTAGCAGTCCTGCCATTCTATAAGATGCTGGGCGTCAAGACGCTGCTCATTGTTGTTGCTGCAGATACTGTTATTCACTACCACATTGATTATTTCAAGATGAAGCTCAATGATTGGTGGCATGCAACACCAGATACAAACCAGTACTGGTGGCTATTTGGACTGGATCAGACCCTGCATTTCCTGACCTATCTAGCACTTATTGGCTACATGGCTCTATAAACCCTGTACCTGTACCCTCCATAAATAAGCAGTAGGGGGTACAAATGGCCAGCTCAGGTAAAGAAAAATTCGACAAATACTTCAAGAATAGAACCGTTGAAGTAAAAATCAAAGCCAAACCTGGAGAACGTATCAAGGTATACGATCTCAAGGGTTCGGTAATAGACCAGCTTGAAGCTGGTGCAGCTATTACTGTTCCTGCAGCCAGTGAGTACCTGGCCAGATATCTGGTCGAGTATAAAAAAGGCGGCAAATCTATTTCGGGCTATGTTTCCGAAGCCAATGTAGGTAAACCCATCAATCCCAAGGCTGGTGGTGCTACTGAGGTACTGGGCATCCAGGCCAGTACATTGATCACACGCGGAACCAAGGCTCAGATGAACTACATGGGCAAGATGGTTTCAGGTTATAAGTTTACCAGTGCCAAGGCCCTGGCTGACAGTATCCTGGCCAGCTTCAAAACAAACAGAAACGTCAACAGAGATGATAGCGGCATCATTGCTGCATTTGAGGCATATTTCAAGCAATCCGATCCAGGTAAGATAACCTGGAACAGCGAAGTCGCTGCATTTGAGATCAATGAGCTAGGAAAATATCTGGGTGAACTTTTGCTGGGCTACATGGCGCTGAAAACAGGACGCAGTCCTGCACCATTTGCTGGCAAGCCCAAGGAATTCTTTGTACCCGACGATCCCAGCTTCAAAGGTGTAGATACCTTCCTCCTGACCAGTTCTGGTCTATATCCCATAAGCAATAAATTCGGTGTTGGTGCCAAGGCCAGCTTCTTTGGTAACCTATTGCCTGTTGCCCTGGATCAGTATTCAACCTTGCCACATAACAGTGTACTCAAGAACCTGGCCAATACAGCCAAGAGTATCAACATTAGCAGTTCAGACTTGCTAAGGAACAAGGGTGCCAAGGAAATTGTCTATGAATATGGAGTAAGAAACATACTGGGGCTGTCAACCAAGGATGTACCAAAAAGCTATGATGTATATAATGATATTCGCAGTGCACAGGGTGATATGTCAAAACTAAACCTGCACAGCAGAAATGTTGTTGGTGCCATACAGTCTCAGGGACCTGAACAAAACGTGGCCAGAGTTCTGCCCAAGAGCGTGACCGCATATTTTACCCGAACCATAGCCAGCCAGCTCATGGCAGATGCCAAGTCTGTGGATCGCATGCTAGAGATTGTTGCAGGCAAGAACTTTTATCAGGCCAATCTGGACATTGATGCCTGGAAAAACGGAAAAATTACCTACAAGATTACCAAGAGTGCCGAGGCTGACATCAAGGTCATTGGCAGCAAGAGTGCCATAGATAACATCGAAGCCAGCCAGGGTCTGGTGAATTACGAGGTCAAAGTATGAGAACATTCCTAGGTTACGTTACTCTGCTTGGCGAAGAAGCCAGCATGGAAGATAGTACACGTGTACTCAAGCACATTGATCATGCCGAGGACTTTATGCGGTTCGGTCAGCAGGGATTCAATCATTTGCATCGAAGCCTAAGCCTGTTGCATGGAGCCATGCGTGGTCAGAGAAACGAAGCCACACATGGACTCACAACCAAATACGATGGAAGCCCCAGTGTTACCTTTGGTTACCATCCCGACACAAATAGATTTTTTGTCAGCACCAAATCACTGTTCAACAAAGACGCCAAGGTCAATTACACTGAAGCAGACATAGAAAAGAATCATGGACATGCACCAGGCCTGGTTGCCAAACTAAAGCAGGCTCTGCATCATTTGCCCAAGATTGCACCTCATCATAAAATCATGCAGGGTGATCTCATGTACACACGTGAGCGTGGCAGCACCGATGTAACCAGTGATCGTTCACATCATCATTTCAAACCCAACACCATTACCTATAGTGTGGACAAGCATACGCCAGCTGGCAAGAAAGTTACCAACAGCAAGATTGGTGTTGCCCTGCACACAGCCTATACAGGAAGTATTTCCGATCCCAAGGTTGAATATAATACCGACACTGGTGAGATCCATCATCATCCAGAAGTCAATGTCATAGATCATAGAATGGACATGAGTGCAGTAAGATATACACCAGATGCTCAGAAAAATGTCAAACATCACCTACAGACAGCAGCTGGTCTGGAAAAGGATCATGATTGGAGTCATCTCAAAGGTCATGACCAGCAGCATCTGCAGACCTATGTAAATAAAATGACCCAGGATGGTCATCGCATGAGCTATGAGGGCTATAGAAATCATGTTGAACATAAGCTACAGCAGGATGTAGATAAAATGAAATCTGCCAAGGGCATGGCTGATAAGAAACAGCGCATGGCTGAGGTACTTAGCAATGTTGATTCACATAAAGAAAACTGGCAACGGTATTTTGACATGCATCATCACTTTACCGAAGCCAAACATGCTCTCATGGGACCTTTGAATGCAGCTGACTATGAACATGCACACAGCATTGACGGTAAGCCAACCAACCCCGAAGGGCATGTATTGGTAATCAATAACACGCCCATGAAGCTGGTTGATAGACCAGAATTTTCACGCAAAAACCGAGAGAGAAATGCAAAGTAAACTAGCAACCATACTCTGTACCGATGTTGTTGGCTATAGCAAGCACATGCAAGCCGACGAATTGGGTACACTAAGGAATCTAGATTCGTGCAGGAAAATCATTGATCCCTTGATCAAGAAACATCAGGGTCGTATTTTCAATACAGCCGGAGACAGTGTACTGGCCGAATTTGCCAGTGCTGCTGACGCTGTACGTTTTAGTCATGCCATGCAGACCAGTAAGCTCAGCCTTCGCTGGCGCATAGGAC
>Ga0075459_1000019_pt1 | contig 26144 bp, 27 predicted proteins | sample DEB3_08_DNA_2_FD_76333 | JGI IMG/M metagenome (GOLD analysis project Ga0075459, IMG submission 76333) | Aqueous microbial communities from the Delaware River and Bay under freshwater to marine salinity gradient to study organic matter... | ecosystem: Environmental > Aquatic > Marine > Coastal ...
AGTGTGATCTATAGACAGCGCGAGAGATAAATAAACTGACATGCCGACGTACACGTTCATAGACCGAGACACTGGCGAGAGAGTGACGACCCTCATGTCCATATCGGAGATGGAGTCTCACCTCAGAGAGAACCCGAGCCTCTCCCTGGTGCCAGCCGCGCCGCTGATAGTCACCGGCGTCAACTCCGGTAGGAACAAACCAGACGACTCTTTTCGAGACATCCTGCGAAACATCAAGCGCAGGCACCGCGGGAGTACCGTCAACACATTCTAGGGAGGAGCGCGTGACACTGAGCGTCTCTGTCGACGACTCGATCTTCTTCGAGAAGAGGACCCTCACGAAGCGAGAGAGGAGGGACCTTAAGAGAGTCGAGTCGCTCAGGCCGCCGTCACTGTCTCACACCTCTCCTAAGACCGTCAACCAGTCGCGAGTGTTCGACGCGTACGCGGCCGGACAGAACCTCATACTTCACGGAGTCGCTGGGACGGGAAAGACGTTCCTGTCTCTGTACCTCGCGCTCGAGGCCGCGATCGCTGGTCGAGAGCCCAGGCCCGTCGTCGTCATACGGAGCGTCGTGCCTACTCGAGACATGGGGTTCCTACCCGGCGGAGTGAGCGAGAAGTCTGCGGTCTACGAGGCTCCGTACGTGGCTATACTGAAGCGGCTTACCGGAAGGACGGACGCGTACGACAGGCTCAAGTCACTCGGGTACCTGCAGTTCTCCACGACGTCGTTCGTCCGCGGCCTGACCTTTCGAGACAACACTGTGATCGTGGACGAGTGCCAGAACATGACCTTTCACGAGCTCGACTCAGTCATAACGAGGATGGGGGACGGATGTCGCGTCATATTCTCCGGAGACTTCAGGCAGTCCGACTTGTGGCGCGAAGACGAGCGCAACGGCCTTCAGAAGTTCATGCGCATCTGCTCGAGGCTGAAGTCGTTCACTCGAGTGGAGTTCACGAAGGACGACATAGTCAGGTCGGACCTGGTGAGGGACTATATAGTAGCGAAGCTGGAGGAGGGAGTGGTCTAGATGAGCCCAGCCGACTACGCGAGGGAGCTTCGCGGAGACCTCGAGTTCTATAGGAGAGAGGTCGACAACTTTAGGAATGACGGCTGGGTCCGCGAGGGGTACCTCGAGAAGATCCGAGCCATCGAGGGAGTGCTCTATGCGGCGTACTACAGTCATCAGGGACTCGAGGTCCCTAGCAAAGCTTAGGGAAGTCGAGACGGTCACTACGGAGTCCGGGCGCGTCTATCGAGTGCCCGGGAGCCACAGCGATCCAGTGACGGGTCTGTACTCGTACCACTCGATCACGACGATACTCGGGAACGATCCAGCCAAGAGGCGGGCGCTCGCGGAGTGGCGCGCTCGAGTCGGCGTCGCCGAGGCCGCCGCTAGGTCTAAGCGAGCGTCGACTCGAGGGAGCGCGGTGCACAGCGTCATGGAGAAGTACGTCCTCGGAGAAGACTACGAGGAGCCTACCAACCCAGTGCGCGCGCGAGCGTTTCGCAACCTGCGAGACTTGATCGACTGCAACCTCGAGGAGTACCATGCGGTCGAGGCGCCGCTCTGGTCCCACCTCCTAGAGACCGCCGGAAGGTGCGACCTCGTCGGTCGGTGGAACGGACGCCTGGCCGTGATCGACTACAAGACCGCGGACCACGAGAAGGACGAGGCCCACGTCCTCGACTACTTCCTTCAGTCGACGGCGTACGCGATAATGTTCGAGGAGCGGACTGGGATACCCGTGCCCGGCGTCGTCGTGCTTATAGCATGCGACTCCGGAGTCGCCCAAGCGTTCGCGCGCCCCAAGAGCCGGTACGTGCGCCCACTGATAGAGGCTCTCGAGCAGAGGAGGCCGAGGTGAGACCGACTATAGTAGCAGTCCTAGTCGCGACTCTTAGCGCAGTCGCGGTGAGCCCAGCGGTGGCTCAGTTTGGAACAATGGACATGCCGGTCATATGCGGACCGACCGATGCTTTGATAAACAAAGTCATGACTGAGCCGTTCGACGAGGCGCCGGTCGCTAAGTGGGCGGGGAGCGACGACGTCCTCACCGGACTAATGACTGTGAACGGGAGCACTGGGACGATGACGGTGTTTCTAATCAGAGACGAAGTCGCTTGCATGATCACGTCTGGATTCAACACTAGGATGATCGCGCCTCTCGCGAATCCGAAACGAAAACCGTCTATTGACAACTGAGAGCGAGTGTGGTATATATAACTAGTCATCGTTGATGACTCGTAGAAACTACATCGGACGCGGGTGCGACTCCCGCCGGCTCCACCATGTATAGGCTAGAAGAGAGGCGCTTAGACGGTAACCCATTCGAGGGAGTCGACGATCTGCCGAAGTCAGCGCAGAGAGTCTACTACGCCGTCTACAACTCTCTCGGAGAGCTGGAAGCCACGATCACTGACTCGAGAGTGGCTCATAGAACGGTCGACGAGTTGAACGCCGCGCTCGCGGCGAAGCAGAGGGACGGGGCCGAGTTTAGGATCGACGAGTGGAAGAAGCGTAGTCGGAGGTGACGGGATGGCCGCCTGATAGGCCAAACGCATGGGTGCTAACGATAACGGCACTCTCGCTCTGGCTGCCTAGTCAGCCTTAGCCGGGTTTCTCGCGGGGTGCACCTGGGAACAGAAGCACCCCGCTCCATTAGAGGGAGACTAATAATGGAGAGAGCAGCGCCAGCCGTAGCGGCGTTCATCGCGTCAGTGTTGTTCACGGGTGGGTGGGAGACTAACGCAGCTCCCATCGTAGCAGCCGCGCCAGTCATCGAGGTGGTCCGCGTGCCTCTACCGAGGCAGTGGCATACGTCGGAGCGCGACTGCTTGACTCGAGTCATCTATCACGAGGCTCGGGGAGAGTCGATCCGCGGCATGACTGCGGTCGGAATGACCGTGATGAACCGCGTGCGCGACTCCAGGTACCCGAGCACGATATGCTCGGTCGCTCACCAGAAGACCGGCCGCCAGTGCCAGTACACGTGGGCGTGCGACAGGAGGATTGCTAGAGCGAGGGTCGACCCAGTCCAGTGGGAGCGGTGCGAGAGAGTGACCGACCTCATACTCGCTGAGTGGGTCGACGACCCGACGCGAGGAGCGACGCACTTTCACGTCAAGACTCTTCAGAACGACTGGAGGAAGCGGTATAAGACCGCAGGCGTGATCGACAACCATGTGTTCTACAGGAGGTAGCGTGAGCGAGTTTTACAATGGCCTAGGCAACGGCAAGAGGCTGAGCGTCATAGCTGGGCCGTGCGTGTTCGAGGGAACCCAGCACGCGATCGACCACGCGGGAGTCGTCCAAGAGGTCTGCCGAAAGCGCGGAGTCAACTACATCTATAAGACGTCCTTCGACAAGGCGAACCGAACTCACGCGCGAGGGTACCGAGGAGTCGGGTTCGACGACGCCGTGTACGGGTTCATGGACGTCAAGGCGGCGCTCGGCGTCGAGATACTGACCGACGTTCACGAGGCCTGGCACTGCGATACGATCCCAGCCGACGTCCTGCAGGTCCCAGCGTTCCTGTGCCGTCAGACCGACTTACTGAAGGCCGCGGCGCAGTCTGGCAAGCCGGTGAACGTTAAGAAGGGGCAGTTCCTGTCGCCGAACGAGACTCGATGGATAGTAGACAAGCTCGAGGAGTTCGACTGCGACCGCCACATGCTGACGGAGCGTGGGACGACCTTCGGGTACAACAACCTAGTGGTCGACATGAGGAGCCTCGCGGTCATGCGAGAGTTCTCGAGCGTGGTGTTCGACTGCACTCACAGCGTTCAGTTCCCGGGCGGGGCCGTAAGCGCGTCGAGCGGCGACCGAACGTTCGCTCCAGTGCTCGCGCGCGCGGCCGTCGCAGTGGGAGTGGCCGCAGTGTTCATGGAGGTTCACGCCGACCCAGCCAACGCTCCCAGCGACGGCGCGAACATGATTAAGCTGTCCGACTTCGAGAGAGTCGTTGACAACCTCCTCGAGATAGATTATATTGTCAAATCAAAGAGTATGACGGAGGATCGAGTTGGGTAAGCAGGGAAAGATCTGGGGCAGCACGGAGGCGATCGAGGTGAACCCGATGGCCGAGCTGCACCGCATCGAGGTGCTAGCCGGTTACCGATGCAGCGTGCATAGGCACCACTACAAGTGGAACGGGTTCTACGTCGAGTCTGGAGAGCTCGTGATCGAGACGTACCGCGAGAACAGCGTCACAGATAAGACGGTCCTGCGAGCCGGAGAGTACACTGCGGTGAAGCCCGGTCTATACCACTGCTTCGTCTGCACGAGAGACACCGTGGCGTTCGAGATCTACTGGCCAGAGCCTATGGGAGACGAGGACATCGACCGGCTCGACCAAGGGTGCAGGGTGGAAGATGAGCGTTGAGCTTAAGATCATAGGGTCCGATAAGTTCTGCAAGATGATCGAGGACCGAGCGGCCAACGGTCAGATGAGCTACATCGATGCTATAGTCCGAGTCTGCGACGAGACGGGCATAGAGATCGAGTCGGTGAACAAGCTCATCACTCCTCGGATTCGCAAGAGCATTCGCACCGAGGCGACCACTCTCAACTTACTCAAGCGTAAGCGAGGGGCTAGGCTGCCGGTATGAGGCTCCTGAGCAGACTGATGTGCGCGATCGGCTGGCACGAGTGGGCGTGCTACGACGTCGAGACGATCCCAGACTCTAACGTCTGGAAGTATAGGTGTATGTACTGCGACTCGGAGAGGGAGTCTAGGAGTGAGTTCTTTGACTGACACTCAGGCTGGCGCGCTCGCGAGCGAGAGGTACATCGCGGTCAAGCTTCACTTCTCGACCGACGGGTACGACTTCTTTAAGTACAACGGTCGAGTGCGGAGCGGCAGGATCAACTCTAGGGACGCTGGTCGACTCGCGCGCATCGAGAAGAAGTACCGTGGGCAGGAACTGACCGACTATCTAGTCGCGAACGTCGCGGCTGGAAAGACTTGGGTCGGTGACTTCAGCGAGAAGACGTACCTCGAGTGGCGGCGGAGGGTCGAGTCGCTCAGGTACCACCTGCGAGACCAGGTCGGCATCATCGCTCGAGAGTGCACGGGGGACCCGCGGCGCATGTGGGAGCCGGGCGAGTCGTCGTACCCACCCGTGCTCAGGCTGCACATGGGTCGCCGCCTCTCTCTGGAGACTATGGCAGCCACAGACATGGTCCTGAGGTACGCCGGCTCGTGGAAGAAGGCATACTCGTCCGACGTAGTCGTGCCTGACTACGCCCGCCTCATCAGGAAGTACGTTCCGTTCCTCGCCCAGCGCATCGAGCGCGGCGCGGTCGAGGAGCTCATGATCGACGCGCTCAGGGAGTGCGCCCGTGATCGGTAAGAGGAGCGACGAGGCCAGGGAGGTCGAGCTAGACCGCCTGAGGTACGAGGTCAAGCAGCTGCGCGAGCGAGTCGCTCAGCTCGAGGAGGCCCTCAGTGCGACTGGGGACCGTCGAGTCGTTCTTAACGAGACTTACGGGGAGGCGATGATTAGGCACGAGCGATGATATATACTAGCGTCACTATGGTTGAGTGAGACACGCGACCATACAAACATACGACACACACAAGGAGACGAAACACATGACGATGTCTACTCTAGAGTCCATCCGCTCCTCTCGCAAGTCCGCGATGGACAAGCTCAAGGGCGAGGTCTCAAAGATCAACAATCGAGAGCGGAGCTACGCGGACGACCGCGAGTGGAGCCTGAGCGTCGGCAAGGACGGCAACGGGATGGCGGTCATTCGCTTCCTGCCCGCGCCGGCCGGCGAGGACGTTCCCTGGGTCCGAGTCTGGCGTCACAGCTTCAGGGGTCCGTCGGGTCTCTGGTACATCGAGGACAGCCTCACGACCATCGGTAAGACCGACCCGGTCGGCGAGATGAACTCCAAGCTCTGGAACTCCACGACCGACGACGAGTCTCCGGCTCGCAAGCAGGCCCGGGCTCAGAAGCGAAAGCTGACGTACGTCAGCAACATCCTCGTCGTGAAGGACACGGCCAACCCCGACAATGAGGGCAAGGTCTTCTTGTTCAAGTACGGCAAGAAGGTCTTCGACAAGGTCATGGAGAAGCTCGAGCCGGCGTTCGAGGACGAGGCTCCGATGAACCCGTTCGACCCCGACCTCGGTGCGAACTTCCGCCTCAAGGCTCGGAACGTCGAGGGGTACCGCAACTACGACAAGTCGGAGTTCGACAAGCCGTCTCCGATCGCTGAGAGCGACGAGGCGATGGCGGCGATCCTGACGAAGTGCTACTCGCTGCAGGAGTTCATGAACCCGAGCAAGTTCAAGAGCTACGACGAGCTGAAGACTAAGCTCGACCGCGTGCTCGGTGCTACTCCGTCGAGCCGAGACGTGACCGAGGACGCTCCGGCGGTCGCTGCACCGCGAGTCGCTCCCGCCGCTGAGAAGAAGGCTGCGCCGGCTAAGAAGGCTGGCTGGGAGGACGACGAGGAGGAGGGCCTCGACTTCTTTAAGAAGCTCGCCGAGGACTAAGCGGCCGCATAGATATTCTGCATCGCGGCTATCAGTGATGGGTCAGTGTCTCGAGCGACAGAAGGTCCGCTCGGGGCACCGCCCCTTCCGCCACCCTGCGAAACATTGTTTATTGTAGTAGGAGCGATCACACTCGATGCCGCGGCACCAGAAGGTGCGGCAGCTGCCAGAGCGATCTGACTACCTACTTCGCTTGGCGCAGCTCCAGCAGGTACTGCGCCGGGGGCCTGCCCCTTTGAGTACGACTGAAGAGCTTGGTTTGCATAAGCCACTCTTCTCTCGTCATGTGCTCCAGCACCAGCCCTCTCATACGCGCTACTAAAGACTTTAGCCGCTTCCTCTGCAGTCTTAGCCTGCTGCAGCAGCCTCATAGCGTTCTTTTCTTTTCCAGAAAGCTCTTGGATTATGTACTCGAGCTGAGTGTACAGATCATTTGGAGACGAGTTCCTACTCTTAGCAAACTCTTGGAGCCCAGCCCACCTGTCGCCGCGCCACTGCGCGATGCCGTGCGCCCCTTGCCCACCTCCTGCTGGATTAAAGGCATTCGGGTTTAGACCTGACTCCTGCATTAGATTTCCAGCTATGCCAGCTGCCTGCTCAGGAGTGAATCCTTTACCAACAAAAAACTTAGTGACCTCGTCGAGGGTTCCCTTCTTACCCTCTTCGACTCTAGCAGGCGCGCCGGCCGCGGTCGGCGATCCCATGGCACCAGCTATAGCACCTTCTCCAGCTTTTACTTTACCGCCGGTGTCTTGCCTCTTCTGAAAAGCTTCTCCCAGTCTCTGCTTGTCGCCAGTTCCCTCAAAACTTTCTTTCTGATACCCAGTCTTAGACGCTCTAAGTTCTTCAGCTGCTCCGCGCATCGCTGGGCCAGCACCACCTCCGTACGTCTGCTTCTGGTATCCAGTCTTCATAGACTCTAGAGCTTCGGCTGCTTTAGTCAAGCCGTCGGTTAGGCCGTTACCTAAGTCTATAGAGATCTCTTTGCCACCTATGCCCGGCACCCACTCAGGTATACTTCCGAGACTGATCTTACCGCTAGGCAGAGCAGACGCTAGACCACGCATGACCTTTGCGATCATGTCGACCATCATGTCTTTAGCATCGAAGAAGACTTTCTTAATGTTCTCGATTGTGTCGTTTAGGAATCCGGCCACTACGTCAGCTAGGTCTGCGCTAGACTCTATAGCGTCAGCGACTTTGTCCAGAACCATGTCCTTCATGTCATAGAATAACTTCTTAACGTTCTCAATCGTATCGTGAATGAACTCGTCGAAAGTCTCCTTCACCGCAGCCATGACTAGCTTTGGATTTTGGAATAGTACAGTTGCAAAGTCAAAGAATTTTCTAAACCAGTCTAGCAGAGTGTCTATGACTTTAGCCGCTTTGCTCTCGAGCTCGTCTGCGGCTTCGTCAAATCCAAGTAACTTCATCAGCATTGCGACTAGCTTAACTGGTAGCTCAATGAATCCTTTCACAACGTTTGCGATAGCCTCTCTTATTCCAGAAATGATGTCGCCTTCCTCAGAGAATCCTACGAGGAATCCCTCGAAGGCATCAAAGAGAGCCATTACCGGTCCTAAGAACTTGAGGAAAAGTTTTCCAACTTTCTTCAAAGATTCGATCAGAGGGGATATAAACTTCATCACTGGTCCGAGCGCGCCCGCAGCGATCCCGCCTAACCCCATGATCATATCAAGGAATCCACCGCCCTTCTCTTTCTCAGGTTTACTTGGCGTGGGGGCGCCCGCTACATCTGGCTTAGCTTCGAGACTAGCTTCTCTAGCTTGTCCAGATCTTCTCTGCTGATCGGTTAGGAAAGCGTCTTTGAGTTCATTTATAGAAGCATACATAGCTTTCGTGACGTTTTCTATGCTCCCGAGCGTAGAGTTAGTCACATTAGCTTTTGCATTGAGCTCTACTATGTTAGACCCGACTTCATGGAGTAATAGATTCGAGTCTCTCAGCATTTCGCCGAAAGACTTACCACCATCTCCAGAAGAATTTACGTTTGGTAGTGCCATCTGCTACCTCTTGTTTCTCTCAGCTTCTTCCTTCTTTATCTGATCCATTATAAATCTTACATACACTTCCCTCTCCCACGGCATCATTCCCTCTATCTCAGTGAGCGTGTACTTATGAAAGTGCATCAGAGCCCAAGACAGATAGTAATAGTTTGCTAGAGTGTTGTGCGAGAGGGATGCTAAAAAAAATCATTGAGTCCTCTCAGAGTCACCGTGTCTTCCTGCCCACACGATGGGCAAGAGTACTTAGCAGTGTGGCTGAGCCTAGGCATGGTGGAGAAGAACTCAACTATCCGACGCATCTGCTCCTGGCTCAGAGAGTCTATAAACTCAATGGACTCTCTCTTGCTGTCGGGTTCGAAGCTGTTCTCTGAGTCATACACACACTCTAGGCAGTCGGCCATCATATCCATCATACTCGATACCCCACCTGCGTCCATGGATACAATCTTCTTAACGTTGTCGATTGTTGGATACCTCATGCGCACGGTGTACTTATCTGAGATCTTTATGTCCCTAGTGTGACCTTCAGTCTTCTGGCACTCGACCTTGTCGAGATCAACACTGATCTCACTGACGCCGTCGCACTTGACTCCACTACGGTTTACACCGTCGCTGTGCTTATACCTCAGAGTTGCAACTTCTCCAACGGACTTTGATCTAAGCTTCATGAAGAGGTACTCAATGTCGAAAGTTGGAAGCTTGCTCACATCCAGCTCAGGAGACACTATGCAGTTCTGCAAGACTTGGCAAGTAGCTCTTATAGTGCTGTCGGAATCTTTAGCCTCTCCAGCGACTAGAAGAGCCTTCTCCTCTTTAACGAGGAATGGTCTGAATGTAACTTCCGTTCCGTCAGAAGGAAGCTTGGTCACAAAGAGAGGATTACTGATCTTTGGTAGAGCCATGATGCATCACTCCTAGAATGGTAAGATCTTTTTCTGAGCCGATATGTTAGTCGCGACGCTAGACCTAGTGGAGTCTAGCCCAGCCCTGAGTGCCCCACCGAAGCCGAGGTTTCTTATGGAAGACGCGACTGGTAAGAAGTGCTGAAAAGACTCTATCGTGCGTCTCATAGTGCTCTTGCTGTCTTGCAGCCTGCTGAAGCGTTCGTGCTCTGGAGAGCTGTGCTGCTCAGTGGCATAGACATATTCCATGTCGACTTGAAGCTTACCGTACTGGTCGCCCGAGTTCCAGTCTAAAGCATAGTCGTATATCGCGATGGGATACGCTTCGTGTAGGGTAATTTTAGTAGCTTCTATCACGACTGGAGTCGATCTGTTCAAACCAAACACGTCTATACCGAATGGGTTAGTTACGATGGATGGATCAAAGCCAAGCGTCTGTGCTATGTCCGTCAACTGCGAGAGTACATTCTTAGGCTCGCCACCTCTTCCCTGAAACACTGGTGACTCAGCGAACTGTAGTATCTCTATTCGACTGACATAGTCGTCATAGAACCCAACGTCGAACTGTCCGGCATTCTTGCTTGATCTATCAGTGCGAACAGTACCACCAGCGGCTAAGTCTTGCCACTGCATGAAGTACTCGCGCTCGTATAGGTCCTCGCTCATGATAGTGTTGAAGCTAAAGACACCGTTCTTATCGAATGAGTAGGGTATCATCCTAGGAGGGCCGGCGTATCTTAAGACGGTCGTTAGGAGTCTCCTACCGGGAAAGTTGCATGACTCTATCCTAAGGGGTAGGTTGTCTCCTCGAGCAGTCATCCCGCGAGGTGAGAACACATTGACATAGAACAGAGAAGGCTTGGCTACGCCTCTCCTTCCTATCTCAGAGCCAAACCTATCTATGCTGAAGCTCATTTGAACATCGCCATCGAGTCTCTGTGAACTTGCGACATCGGTGCTCCGACGAACTTCTGGAGTGGGAGGAACAGCGCCATGTCCCACTCGCTCGAGTGGACGTGAAAGAACTTAGACTGCAGCTGGTTGACCAGGTACTGCTTCACGCACGGGCGGAACAGCTCGAACCTAGACACTGAGCTCAGTACCTGATAGGACAGCTTCAGGCGAGTGCTGTCGTCGTACCTCTTGTCCGTCACGAGCTCGTACAGCTTGTCCATGAGCTTCGCTCTCATGCGAAGGGGCAGGTAGTGCAAGTTTATCGCGTGGAATGACTGGCCGCTCACGGGCGCTCTAGTGCCCGTACCCGACGACGCGAACGGAAACACGAGGGGGAACACGTCGTAGTACGGCAGCGTCTTCTTTCCCTTTGGGTCGTATTTGAACAAGTACATACCGCCGATCTTAGGCCGAGCGACGAGACGGTCTGGGTCGGCGCGAAGCAGCTTTCCGGCACTGACGTCGGTCACTTGAGTCGCGGCTCGACGGAACCAGTCGCGAGACTCGGCCGACTTGCCGGGAGCCGCACCGACTCGCTCTCCGCGATTCAGGATGTCGTCGAAAACGTAGGCGGCCATCTACTTTATGCCCAGCTCCCTCTCGGTGAGGACCACGAACTCCCAGCCCCTGTCCTCGCAGTACTCTCGAGCCGCGGCCCACTTCGAGCTATTTATTGTGTACTGGACCACCTCGTTGATGTACCTCCTCGTAGGCTTTCGTCCGCCCTCGTGAGGCTTCGGCTGTACGGTCTGGCCGTGCGGCTTGACCTCGATCATCCTAGTCGACAGCCTACCGTCTCGGTCGCGCACTCGGACCACAAAGTCTGGAAAGTACCTGTGCCACCTGCCGTCGACCGGCGACTTGTAGGGCACGACGACCTCCTCGCTCGACCACTTGATCACGCCTGGGTTCTGGTCGAAGCTGTTCATGACTCGCCGCTCCCAGAGAGATCGGTACACGATCGTCGTTGGGTCGCCGGCGTACTTCTCTGGATGCTTGGGTACGAACCGCCCTCTGTAAGCCATTACTGTATCTATGGGCCATAAATAACTACGGAGGATTCATGCCGCTAACTGCAGAAAACGATGCCTTAGGATCACTTAGCAGAACGCCGTCGTCTGGACGAGCCGTGTCATTCCCGAGTGACTTGGACTATATAGATCACGTTGCGACTTTCAGAGCCGTAAAACGTAGCTTCATGGATAGAAAGTCTTCTAGAGAGGTCACCGACTCTTTCTTCACTATAAACTTACCGATGCCGGCGCAGCTTACTACCGGATACAAAGCTGACTATGGTGTAATGTCCGGCCAAGCGTTCGGTGTTGCGGCTGAGAATGCCGCTGAATTGAGATCGGTGTATGATAAGATGGTTGGTGGCACTCTAAGTAAAGAAGATGCCACATCACTTACTAGCAACATACTCAAATCATCCGCGGGTGCTGGTATGGCAGCTGCGCTATCTGCAGCGCAAAGAATGCCAATCGTTGGTGAACTTGCATCAGCCGCAACTGGTGTAGTTGGTGTAGCAGTTAATCCTCATAAAGCTATACTCTTCGAGGGTGTTGACTTTAGGTCTCACAGCTTTTCATATAACCTAGTGGCTAGGAATGAGACTGAGACTGACATCATCAGGACCATCATAAAGAGATTTAAGTATCACATGTCCCCAGGGTTTGCGGCAGCCGATAAGCTCGGTCGATCTTTCTTTACGTACCCAGACGAGTTTATGATTGAGTTCAGGCATAAGGATTATCTCTTTGAGATCGGACGATCGGTCCTAGAGAGCTTTAACGTAAACTATCACGGTGAGAACACTCCCGCGTACTTTAGGTCGAGTACGGCTACTTCTCCTAGACCCGTCAATGTGCAGATAAGCATGTCTTTCAAAGAGACGACGATCACGACTAGAGAAGAGATCGGTGATCCAGAAACTTTCTCTGGAGGTAGGTAGACGTGCCTAGTCACTACTTTTCAGTTCATCCTAAGGTAATGTATGATTACAGTGGTAGAGGCAACTACCAAGAATCTATAGACATCACGAGTCGCCTTAGGATAATAGACTTGGTTAAGAATAGCGCTATTGTCTTATACGAGTACTCTGTGCAAGACGGAGAGCGGCCAGACATCATAGCACACAAGTACTACGACGATGAGACTCTAGACTGGCTAGTCTTGCTCGCAAACGAGACGCACGATCCATACTTTCAGTGGCCGATGTCTACCGTAGATTTTGAGAGATACATCGTGCAGAAGTATGGCAGCGTCTCTTCGGCGCAAGGTCGCGTAGACAGTTACATATGGATCCTGAACGAAGCGTCGACTCACTCAACTAACGACGGTGAGACGATCGTGGTTCCAGAGAGAACTCTAGTCGTAGACAGAAGCACCTATCTCAGCTTATCTTCGAGCGAGAGGAGAGTGCTCTCAGCGTATGATAGGGAAGTCAAAGACAACGATGCTAGAAGAAATATAGTTCTAGTTGACAAAGCATTCGTGCCTACTATAAAGAAGACTCTGAGAAAGATGTACGAGAACGCTTAGATGGCTCGTGAGAATGCCAAGCCAGGTGCGTTTAGCATCGAAGAGATGGTACTTACTAACTTTGATCGCTCTGAGAGAGTCGATATAGAAGGAATGTACCTCGACGTGAGTTTGTTCGAAGACGTGTACGCGCCGTGCATGACGTGTGCAGTGACTCTCATAGACTCACAGGGACTTCTCGACCAACTTCCTATAGTCGGAGACGAGAGGCTGTCGATAAGATTTCATACGCCAGGAGAGCTTACGTCATTCTCTAACGAGTATCACATACATAAGATAAACAATCAGGTCCAAGCTAAGATGCGTAGCCAGGCTTACACCCTGCATGGCGCCTCGCCTCCACTGACTCTATCCAACACGATGCAAGTATCTGCTGCGTATGGACCAAAGCTTGGATCTACGATTGCCACCGATGTGTTCTCTGAGCACTTCTCTAAGCTTACTACTAAGAGACTTCTGACCGTTGAGCCAACGCGTGGGTTGCAGAGATACATTTTTCCAAGAGTGTCTCCGATGATAGCGATGCGTATGCTAGCTTCCGAGAGTGAGTCCGACTCGTCGCCTTCGTCATCATATATGTTCTTCGAGAATCATAGGGGATACCACTTTGCTACTCTAGAGTACCTAAGCACCAAACCAACGAAGGACACTTTCTACCTCGGCATGCAGAACGTTAACTTGGACAACCAGGTCGATGGCATAAACCCAAGCAAGATCATTCGTACGATAGAGAGGAACAATTCTCCTGATACTATAAGAGCGCTGAACACCGGGTACCTCGGCAGCACGACGTTTGCTATAGACTTAGTCTCCAAAAAGTTTGATACTATCACATACAGCTATCAGAGAGACTTCAATAAAGTTAAGCAGGTTGGCGAAGCCGACATGCCGGTCTTAGACTCAAAGAGTCGTCTATTGGATGGCTCGGATGAGTCGACGTCGAGGTTCATCGCTACGACTGGCTTTCGCGATAGCAGTCAATACATAAACCTGAGGGAGCAGCAGTACCCTAGGAGTCGACAAAAGTTTGCAGCCATCGAAGCCGCATACTTGCTACAGCAAGCGCACACGAACAGAAAGACGATAACTATACCCGGGTACTCTGAGCTCGCAGCGGGCGACGTGATAGACCTAGTCATACCGGAACAGAGCGAGACTAAGAATAGCAAACTCGAGGAGGCTAAGTTTGAGAGCGGCTCTTACCTAGTGACTTCCGTGTGTCACAACTTCAACTCCTCGGGCGAGTACATCAATATAGTTGAGTGCACCAAGGGGTCCTTTGAGTCTAAGCCAAGGAATGTTAGAGAATGATACGCTTAAAGAACGAGTACCTAGGCCTGGGTGGGATGACATGGTTCTTTGGAGTAGTCGAAGACCGCATGGATCCTTTGAAGCTGGGCCGAGTTCGCGTGAGGTGCTTCACCTGGCACACTGACGATAAGTCTCTAGTTCCTACGTTTACTCTACCGTGGGCGACTGTGGTGCAGCCTACGACATCAGCGGCTGTCGGAGATATCGGTTCTAGCCCGTCTGGGCTCCTGCCGGGAACTTGGGTAGTAGGATTCTTCATGGATAAGCAGCTCGCGCAGATGCCCGTAGTGATAGGAAGCATACCTGGAGTACCGCAGGAACCTGCTGACCCATCTAGAGGCTTCAGTGATCCAGACGGCGTGTACCCGATGAGGCTGGACGAGCCTGACTCTAACCGCCTAGCTCGAGGAGACTCTCTGTACCCACATTCGGTCCTAGACGCTAAGAGGACCGACGCACTCAACGCTCCGGTCGGCCGCGGGTGGAGCCTACCTACCGGTACGTACGCGGCCAAGTACCCGTACAACCACGTGATGGAGACCGAGGCCGGCCACATTCTAGAGCTCGACGACACCGCCGGCGCTGAGAGAGTGCACGTGTACCATAAGTCAGGCACCTACGTGGAGGTCGGGCCGAAGGGAGACGTCGCGATCCGAACGGTCGGTAGTCGGTACGAGAGCACCACGGGAGACGCGCACTCGGCCGTCGGTGGGACTGTCAGCGTGACCGTCGAGGGCCCAGTGACCGTCAGGTCTAGCTCGTACGTCTTAGTAGACTCCAAGGACGTGCGCCTCGGTGGGTCGGGTGGGCCGGCCGTCGCTCGAGTCGGAGACAGCGTAAAGACTCCGGCTGGTCTCGGTACGATCATCTCCGGATCGTCTCAGGTCACTGCTGTCTAGACTGCTCTGTACCGTATACTAGATCTACCTGTAAGAGCTCAGGGCTCATTATACACGGTTCTTCAGCTATGTCAATAGAGAAATGCACAGATAAATAAGACAAACTGGAGGCTAGGATGCCGGCGCCGATAAAGCAGTTAGTATACAAAGATTTTGACTTTAGGTTTAAGCCGCATCCTGTTACTGGAAAGTTGGCTACTCTCAAGAACATAGACGCTATAAGGCAAGCAGTCCGAATGCTCGTACTGACCAATAAGTACGAACGGCCGTTTAGGCCGCTCCTAGGTGGGAACGTCAGAGCTCAGCTCTTTGAGCTCTATGGACCGTCGACCGAGTCCGACATAAAGTTTCAGATAGAGTCGGCTATGAGAAGCTTTGAGCCACGGGCTGAGTTGATTCGAGTCGATGTCGTAGGCTATCCTGACGACAATGCTCTGACGGTGACTGTCACGTTTAGACCAGTAAACTCTAGGTTTGCCACACAGGCCAACATCGACATCGAGAGAATACGCTGATGGCAAACACTAACCTAAGCGTATCTTCTCTAGACTTCCCTGGCATCAGGGCGAGCCTAGTCTCGTATCTTCAGGGAAGGAGTGAGTTCGAAGGCTTTGACTTTAGCGACACTGCACTATCGACTCTCATAGACCTTCTAGCATACAACACATACTATATGAGCTTCTATGCCAATATGGCAGCGAACGAAGCTTTCTTGGACACCGCCCAGCTGTACGAGTCTGTAGCGTCTCGTGCCAAAGCTCTTGGGTATAGGCCGACCTCTGCGAAAGGTCCGACTGCCAACGTTCTTGTAAGATTCACTTCAGCCACGGCAAATGCGACCTTTAGGTCAATCTCAATCAATAAGAACACTAGGTTTAGGACTTCGGTAAACGGCGTGAGCTACACGTTCGTGACTCCTAAGTCGTATGTGGTTGCTGCAAACTCAACCAATGGGTTCCAGGGATACATTGACCTGGTCGAGGGCGAGCCTCTCACGCATGAGTTCACCTTTACTACAGCGAACACGTCGTTTGTCATACCGAACGCTAACACAGACGTCTCGTCGATCACAGTGACCGTCACTTCTTCGGGAAACACTCAGACCTACTCCGAGGCGACCGATCTTACCACAGCCAACTCAAGCTCTAAGTACTTCTTCGTCGAGGCGGACCGTAATAAGCTCTACAAGGTTGGGTTCGGAGACGGTGTGCTCGGTCAGAAGCCTCCGCTCAACAGCACGGTCGCCGTGTCTTACCGAGCGTGCAGCGCCGAGCGCGCGAACGGCGCGAACAACTTCACTGCGGCGAGCGCTGTCGGTGGTCAGACTGCGTTCTCGCTGCGAGTCGTGAGTCGAGCGTCTGGCGGTGCACCGGCTGAGTCCATCGAGTCGATCCGCTTCAACGCTCCTCGCCTATACGAGACGCAGAACAGAGCGGTGACTACAGAGGACTACAAGAGGATCATCATTCGCGACAACCCGGACCTAGAGGCTGTGTCCGTCTGGGGCGGCGAGGACAACGACCCACCGATCTACGGGAAGGTGTACGTCGCGGCTAAGCCGCTGAGCGGCACTCTTCTGTCGACCAACCGAAAGACTGCGATCAAGTCCTCTCTTCGCAGGTACAACGTTCAGTCCATAGACGTCGAGATGACGGACCCAGCGTACCTGTACGTGGTGCCGTACGTCGAGGTCAGGTACGTACCAGAGCAGACCACGCGCACCGCGTCGGAGATCGCCGCGGCCCTAGCCGCTAGAGTCAGGTCCTTCGAGTCAGCGTACCTAGGTAAGTTCGAGAGCAAGTTCCGCCTCTCTAAGTTCCTCGCGTACCTAGACGACGTGGACGACGCCGTCACAGGAAGCCGCGCGGTCATCGACCTGCAGAAGAGGTTCAGTCCGTCGACCACGTCTAAGAACGACTATGTGATTCGGTTCAACACGCACCTCCTGCAGCTCGGCGAGGGAGAGCAGCTGGCTGCAGTGCGCGGCGGGTCCTCGGCTCACCCAGGGTTCGGCTGGCTGACGTCGAGCTCGTTCACCAAGGACGGCTTCACGTCGTACCTCGAGGACAACGGCTTCGGTATAGTCCGAACATACTACAGGAGCTCGGTCGGAAGGTTCGACAGAGTGTACACGGACCGCGGCGTCGGCACCGTCGACTACACTAACGGCATCGTGTACCTGAACGCGTTCAAGCCTGACGCAGTGTCGGGAGACGCCCTGTACGTGACTGCGCGCCCCGTCTCTCAGAACGTCAACGCAGTCAGGAATCAGATCATCCTCATGGCGGGCTCTCGGATCGCCGTGCTGAACGACTCGACCGGAGCCGTGCTAGCCACCGCGAGCGACATCTCTACGATAGGCGACACCGCCATCATCGCGGAGGTTCCTGGGTTGACGACCTTCTAGGATGGCTATCTCAGGCGCACATGAGACTTACAAGAGGATATCCTCTCTCGTAAGCTCGCAGTTCCCAGAGTTCATAAGGTCTGACGGACCTAAGTTCGTCTCCTTCCTCCAGGCGTACTACGAGTTCCTCGAGAGAGACGGTGGCGCGGTGTCCGTCGGTCGGTCTCTCAAGGACTACCAGGACGTCGACCGCACGATAGACTCGTTCGTCGAGTACTTCCGACGCGAGTTCATGACGAGCATACCTAAGTCGACTCTCGCGGACAAGAGGCTCCTCGCTAAGTACATAAGAGAGTTCTACCGGACGCGCGGCACGCAGGAGTCTTATAGGTTCCTGTTCCGCGCTCTGTACGACAGAGAGATCGAGTTCTACTACCCAGGCGACGACATCCTTCGCGCCTCCGACGGCCGCTGGGTCAAGGAGACGGTGCTTCGCGTAGCTAAGCCGTTCTCGACCGCACCGACCGCGATGGACGGCGCCACGGTCACGGGCCTGACTTCGGGAGCGAGGGGTCGAGTCCAGGGTGTGATCGAGCTCACACTGTCCGGAGTGCAGACGTTTGAGCTGACTCTCGAGGCCGTGACCGGAACTTTCGAGGACGGCGAGACGATCCGAGACGACCAGGGCCGCACCGCGACGATCACCAACAGCAGCGGGTCTCTAGCAGACATAGTGCTAGGCTCAAGCCGCGGCGCGTACCACCGAGTCGGAGACGTCCTGACGATAACCGGGCCGGGTGCCACGGCCGCAAACGCTACGATCACTGGTACCACTGACCAGTCAGCTCTGACGTTCAAGCTCGTGAACCCAGGGTCTGGGTACCGAATCGCAAACACGAGGATCGTCATCGACAACACTGGGACGGGTGGCTCAGGCGCGAGCTTCTCGATATTCTCAGTGTCTAACGCAACCAACGTCTCGATCAACAGCGATAAGATAAGCCCGCTTCGCAACGTTCCGATAAACACTGGAGCGACATTCGTGTCCACCGGAGCGAACAGCGCGGCGGTGTCTGCAAACTTAGCTTCGGCCAACGTGTCGTCTGTGCTGTCGGCCGTCCTGTCTTTCTCTAACGTGTCCACCGGCTCGATAGACACGATCGAGCTGACTAACCCAGGCTACGGCTATACGTCTATGCCTAGGATCACTCTGATAGACGACGCTATCGCCGACGTCGCGGTAGTCGCTCCGTACTACGGGGGATTCAAGGGTAGGAACGCCGTCGTCGTCGCTAACTCAGCGTACGGCGCCATCACCGGCATCCGAGTGAACAGCCGCGGCGCGAACTTCAATAAGAACGAGCAGCTCACGGTGACGAACCTCGCTCTGGGCAACACTCTCGTTACTTCTACGGCGGCCGATAAGTTTGGAACAAGCCACACTCTGAGGCGCAGGTCCGCGTACGCGCCCGTCGTCACCGCCGAGGTCAGCGGTGTGAGCAACCTCCCGGGCCGGTACATCGACACGCGTGGGTTCCTGAGCTGGAACAACAGGCTGCAGGACGGTGACTTCTACCAAGAGTACTCTTACGTCGTCAAGGTCGCTGAGCTGGTCGACAAGTACCGCGACGTCGTCAAGCGCGTGCTGCACCCGGCTGGATCCAAGATGTTCGGATTCTATGAGATAGCCTCGACGGTCGACCCAGGCGCGACGTTCTCGGTCACTCGCTACGAGGACATCGAGGACAGCTTCGTCCTCTGGGGCGCGAACACGGGTCTGTACGGAAACGTATACGTCAGCGCGACGTTCGCCAACTCAACGATCACTCCGTACGCCGGAGTCGGCGTCGGCGTCTACGGCAACGTTTACGCCGGCGTGTTCGACGGCTCGGCGCGCCTCGTTCGATCGATCAAGGGCACGGCTCAGTTCGCGAACGGCTTGCTCAAGGCGACTACCGGTGCGATCAGCGTCACGGGCAGCGGCTCTCTGATCCGCGTCACGCCGGTGTCCGCCGCTCAGAACACTACCATATACCAGATCAACGCGATCTTCAGCAACACGATATTCACTCTGCGCACGCCGTACGTGCCCGTCACTACGAACGCGTACTTCAAGTACCTACCATAAATAAAGAGACTCTGGCGAGAGCGAGAAGATGCCAAGCGTAGTCACACGAAAGTTTAGGCTAAACAACGTAGACCAGCTCTACGAGTCGTTCAGCGAGGCGTCGCCGACTCGGTACTACGTGTACGTGGGTCGACCCACAGCATTCGCCAACGACGCGTCTCCAACGACTCCGACGGACTCCGTGTTCTCGACCGAGTACGACAGCTACAGAGACATGGTCGCGATGAAGCGAGTGCAGGCCTCCGACGTCTCGTACGTCGTGAACCGGTACGACTGGACCAGCGGCACCGTCTACAAGGAGTACCGTGACACCGACGCGTCGCTCTACTCGTCGTCGACCGACGCGACGTCGAACACGACCTTCTACGTGATCACGTCCGACAACTACGTCTATAAGTGCATCGACAACGGCCGCGGTCTTCCGTCGACCGTGAAGCCGACGAACACTGGGACTTCCATCTTCAACACAGCCGACGGTTACCGATGGAAGTTTATGTACTCGGTGTCGACTGCGGACCGAGACAAGTTCCTTCTGAGCAGTCACATGCCCGTCAAGACTCTGACTGCGAACGACGGGAGCGCTCAGTGGGCGGTGCAGCAGGCGGCGTCCAACGGCTCGATAGACCACATTCGCGTAACCGCGAACGGAGCGAGCTACCTCACGACGACCAACACGTTCTCGACGGTGACGAACGGCACGTCGTTCATCCTGAACACGAACGCTCGCGGGACCGACGGCATATACGTTGGGTCGACCATCTTCCTCTCGTCCGGGCTTGGTTCCGGCCAGCTCAGGAGGATCGTGCGGTACGCTGGCTCGACGCGCCGCGCGTACGTCAACGGTGCTTTCACCGTGACGCCGAACACGTCGACCACGTACTTAGTCGGACCAAACGTCGTCGTCACCGGAGACTCTGGCTCAACCTCGTCCAACCGCGCGACCGCGTACGTCTCGAACTGCGCCGGTGGGCAGGTGAGGAAGATCACGATGATATCGCGCGGCCTTCACTACGGCTACGCGAACGTCAGCGTCACTGCCAACTCGTCTCACGGGTCGGGCGCGACTGCGGCCGCGGTGCTGTCACCGCCGGGCGGGCACGGCAAGGATCCGGTAGCAGAGCTGGGCGCGACGAGCATCCTTCTCAACGTGCGCTTGACTGGGATCGAGGCGAACACGTTCCCGTCCAACAACGACTTTCGAGTCGTCGGAATCCTCAGGGACCCGAGGCTTAGGTCTGGGCCCGTGGCAAATGCGTCAGTGATAGACCAGTGCTCGAGGCTGAGCGTCTACGGTGTGTCCGGAGACTTCATCGCCGACGAGGTGGTCACCGGTGGGACGAGCGGAGTCAAGGGTCGGCTAGTCTACTTCGCGAACACCAACGCCGCTCGCACCAAGGGTACGCTGAAGCTCACTCGCGTGTCTACGACGGGCACGGGTGGGTTCTTCGTCTCCGGAGAGATCGTGACGGGCGCGACTTCTGGAAAGGTGGCTACGGTCAACACCGCGGCGAGGCCGGCGGTGCGAGAGTACACCGGAGACATAATATATATTGAGAACAGGAGTCCCGTGACTCGCACACCCTATCAGATCGAGGACATCAAACTGGTGGTTAAGTTCTAATGGCAGCGCAAGCTAACACCGCGACGCTCTCGACCGACCTGAACGTCAACCCATACTTTGACGACTTCGACGAGTCGAAGAACTTCCACCGCATCCTGTTCCGCCCGGGCCTCGCGGTCCAGGCGCGCGAGCTCACGCAGATGCAGTCGATCCTGCAGAATCAGATCGACCGCTTCGCCGAGCACATCTTCAAGGAGGGCAGCTCGGTCCGAGGCTGCGAGGTCAACTACGATCAGTCGTACGCTTACGTCAAGCTTAGGAACAACACCTCGACCGGCGCGGCCGTCAACGTCTACTCGTTCTTAAACAAGACGGTCAAGGGTGGGACGTCTGGAGTCCAGGCCATCGTCGTCAACGTGAACGATGGGTCCGAGGCCAACACTCCGAACTTTAAGACTCTCTTCGTTAAGTACACTGCAGCCAACACTGCTGGGCGCAGGTTCTTCTCGAACAACGAGATACTCACGAGCACGACGGGCAGCCTCTCGGCCAACACCATCAAGTCGACGCAGGGTGCGGCGACTGGCTACGGCAGCGCGGTCACCGTGTCCTCCGGCATCATGTTCGCCAAGGACCACTTCATTCGAGTCAACGAGCAGACTCTGGTACTCGAGAAGTACTCTGCCAACAGCTCGTACAGAGTTGGCTACGAGATCACTGAGGACATCGTCACCGAGTCGAGCGACGCGACGCTCCTCGACCCGGCGTCCGGCTCCTACAACTACTCAGCGCCAGGTGCGGCTAGGCTCAAGCTCACTCCGACGCTCGCTAAGAAGACGCTCACAGAAACGTCGACCAACAACTTCGTCGAGGTCCTACAGGTCAAGAACGGAGTTCTGCAGAGCCTGTCCGACAAGCCTGAGTACTCCGCGATCCGCGACTACATGGCTAAGAGGACTTATGAGCAGTCCGGAGACTTCATCGTCCGCGGGCTCGACGTTCGCCTCAAGGAGCACCTCCTCTCTGGAAACAACGGCGGTACGTACACCGCTGCGTCCGGAGGAAACACCAGCCTCATCTCTGTGCAGGTCGAGCCAGGCAAGGCGTACGTGCAGGGGTACGACATCGAGAAGATCGTCACCTCCACTATACCGATAGAGAAGGCGATCGACTATAAGTCCGTGCAGGACGTCACGATCATCTCTGACTACGGCAACTACGTCGTGGTCGACAACGCGTCTGGACAGTGGGACCTTAACTATCAGACTGCGGTCACTCTCAGAGACACTCAGGCAAACTCGATCACAACTAGGAACTACTCTCTCACGAGCTTCCCGGGCGCGTCCATCGGCACGGCTCGCGTGCGAGGCTTCGAGTACTACAGCGGAACTCCAGGCCTGCCGTCGGCGCAGTACAAGGTGTACCTGACCGACATCAAGATGAGCGCTGGTAAGAGCTTCGGCAACGTTCAGTCCATCGCGTGGGCCGGTACGTCCGGCGCTGCGAACGGAAAGGCCGACGTCCTAGGAGCCACGGGCACGAACGCGAGCGTCACCGACGCGAGCTACGACAGAGCCGTGTTCAACATTCCCGCGAGAGCGCTCAAGCGCATAAGAGGCACGTCCGGCACATCCGCGACAGACTTCACCTTCTATAAGTCGTTCGACGTCACGTTCAACTCAGCGGGTCAGGCGTCGATCAACACCGGCCAGAGCGACGAGACATTCTCTGGGTCCGGAGTCCTGAGCGACTCAGCGGCTCGGCAGTACCACGTCGTCCTGAAGGGGTCTGCTAACACAGCGACGCTCACGGGTAAGGTCGCGACTACCGGATCGTCGAACACGATCGCGGGCACGTCGACCGCGTTCACGACTCAGGTCAACCCAGGCGACCTCATACAGATCCATGGGTACGCTAACTCGCACTTGGTCACCGAAGTCACCAACGACACTACTCTCAAGGTCCTGAACGCCGTCAACGTCGGGTCCAACAAAAGTTTCTGGAAGCTCCTCAAGCAGGGCCAGGTCCTCGACATGGCTGGCACTGGTCGAGACGGCGACCGCTCCGTAAACATCACGTCGACCACGACGGCCACCGTCGACATAAACGAGACTCTCGTCAGTCCGACCACGCTGTCGGCCGCTGTCATAGTGAAGCTCAATAAGTCGAACGGTCAGGAAGCCTCTAAGGTAGTCAACCGCAACCGCCTCGTGCAGGTTCGAGTCGGCGCGGGCGGCGGGACGTCCTACACCGCGAACACGACCGGACCGTGGCCGCTGGGTCTGTCCGACGGGTTCAAGCTGGTGTCGGTCCGCAAGAAGAGCGGGTCCAACTTCTCTGCGGTCACTGACGGCACGGACGTTACTAGTGACTTCACGCTCGACGCAGGCATGCGCGACAACTACTACGACCACGCGCGCTTGGTGAAGAAGCCGACGAGCGGCCTCTCGATCGCCTCGGGCGACAGGCTGCTGGTCAAGCTCGACTACTTCACGCACAGCTACTCGTCCGGCGTCGGCTACTTCTCCGTAGACTCTTACCCAGTCAGCGACAGCACGGCTGGCACAGACACGACGAAGATCTTTACGTACGACATCCCAGTGTACGTCAGCCCCTCCGACGGTAAGAGGTACGACCTTCGCGACTCCATCGACATGCGTCCGCGAGTCACTGACACCGCGAACAGCGTGACGTCTCTGACCAACGTTTCCATCAACCCGCTGACGTCGACTTCCGTCGACCAGCCCACTGGGTGCCTACACTTCCCGCCGCCTGGCACCAACTTCCAGATGGACTTGGACTACTACCTGAAGCGCATCGACCTCTTGGTCATGAACACTTCCGGTACGTTCAGGGCAGTGCGCGGCGCGCCCGCCCTCTTCCCAGCGACTCCCGACGCTCCGGCAGAGACGATGTCGATGGCTCGAGTCGAGCTAGCGCCTTACCCGTCGCTGCCCGACGCCGTCGCTAGGTCCGTCGGACGTCCAGACCTCTCCAACGGCGTCGTACCGATCCGAAACGAGCGGTACACCATGCGAGACATCGGCGCGCTGCGCGACAGGATCGACCGAGTCGAGTACTACACCGCGCTGTCCCTGCTCGAGAAGGACGCTAAGTCGCTTCAGATCCAAGACTCGAACGGCCTCGACAGGTTTAAGAACGGTATCATAGTCGACGCGTTCACCGGTCACAACGTCGGCAACGTGTTCGACCTCGACTATAAGATCGCTATCGACCCACAGAAGGGCGAGGCTCGCCCACCGTTCAAGATCGACAACGTCGAGATGTTCTATCACGCGGCGAACAGCTCGAGCGTGGTTCGAACCAACTACACCGTCGGCGGTGTGTACCGCGACCAGACGGTGTCGATCTCAAACTCTCAGGTCAAGTTCTCTAACGGCGAGGTGCTGACTTCCGGCGCGTCGACGGGTACCCTGAGGTTCCAAGTCAACGACAGGCTGTACGTAGAGAACGCGACCGGCAACTTCGCGGCCGCAGCGACGGTCACCGGCGGCTCGAGCGGCAGGAGCGCGACTTCGTCCTCCGTCACTGGAGTCACTCCAGGCGAGCTCGTCACTCTGCCGTACAGCCACGCGATCATCGTCGATCAGCAGCAGGCGACGACGACTCGATCCTGCACCGGACTCTTCTACAACTTCGCCGGCGTTCTGACGCTCAACCCAGACGGTGACTACTGGCAAGACACCACTCAGCTGCCCGACGTTCAGATCAACTTTGACTTCGGCGCGGACAACTGGCTGAACCTAGCGAACGCTTGGGGCACTCAGTGGCGCGACTGGAATACGGTCTGGACCGGAGAGCAGGAGACCGGCACTCGAGAGGTGGTCACTGGCACCAGCGTGTCTACGGTCGGCGACAAGAACGTCGTCAGTCAGCAGACTCAGTCTGAGTCGACCATCGAGGTCACGCAGAGGCAGACGCGCACGGGCACTCGACTCAACGTGACGCCGGTGACTAAGACGGACCGGACCGGTACTCGAGTCCGAGACGTCAACATCCAGCCGTTCATGAGGTCCAGGCCCATACTGTTCACGGGCCGCGGCCTTAAGCCGTCGACTCGCTTGTACGCCTTCTTTGACGGTGTCAACGTCACTGGGTACGTCACGCCGACGAACAGCTCTTTCGCTAACACGGCTAACGAGGGATCGGCCCTAAACGTCGACTCCTCGGGCAACGTGTACGGCGTGTTCCGCGTCCCGGCCGACGGCTCACTGCGGTTCCGCACTGGGTCGAAGGTGTTCCGCATCTCGGACAGCCCGACCAACTCGTCCGGACTCGGCCTAGTCACGACGTCTGCTCAAGCGACGTACTCGGCCCAGGGCCTCAGCGTGCAGCAGCAGGACACCGTCATCACGACTCGCTCGGCCGAGGTTGCAGTTAACACCGTCAACGACTCGAGGACTCTCACGTCTAACAGGACTCAGCTCGGAGCGACGGGCGAGCGCGTGGTCGGTGAGTTCACTACACAGAACGTCACTAACATCACCAACGTCACGAACGTCACGAACAACATCACCAACGTCACGAACAACAACACTACCACTACCATTGATCCAGACACGCAGGGTGGACATCAGAGCGATCCGATCGCTCAGTCGTTTGTCGTAAACACTAGGACGTCTCAGGGCGTCGCTGGCTCCGGCGCGTTCGTGACTAAGGTCGACCTCTTCTTCGCGACCAAAGACAGCAGCCTGCCGGTCACAGTCGAGATCAGAGAGGTCGACAGCGCGACGGCCGCGGTCACGAGCACGGTAGTTCCGTTCTCTCGCGTCATCGTCGAGTCCTCGGCGGTCAATGTCAGCGACGATGGGTCTAAGCCGACTCCAGTCCACTTCCCGTCGCCGGTGTTCCTCAAGAACGGCGCCGAGTACGCCCTCGTCATACGTCCAGCAGCCAACAGCCCGAACTACAGAGTGTTCGTCGCTCGCCTAGGCGAG
>Ga0075459_1000027_pt1 | contig 23863 bp, 40 predicted proteins | sample DEB3_08_DNA_2_FD_76333 | JGI IMG/M metagenome (GOLD analysis project Ga0075459, IMG submission 76333) | Aqueous microbial communities from the Delaware River and Bay under freshwater to marine salinity gradient to study organic matter... | ecosystem: Environmental > Aquatic > Marine > Coastal ...
GACTTCGGCTGCGCTCTTGGGCAAGAATTTATACTGAAATCTAAATGATCTAAAGTCGATCATCTCGAACAGCATTTCGCGAAATGGATTTGTTTTCATCTTGGTCATGCTTTGCATGGCAGGACCTGTTACGGCATTGCTACCCAATGCTGCACCCAGAGCTCCTCCAACCATGCCGCCGCCAGCCAGTCCACCTATGGCAGCTCCAGCCAGGGCACCCAGGCCCATGGTTGCTCCCTCAGCCAATAAACTTCCTGCACGCTGTTGTTCTATGGCACCAAAAGTCTTACCCAGGGCACCAAACAATGTTCCCAGATTAGTGTCTTGCCATTTGGCATCATACTGAACGCTGGGTGGCTCCTGAACTGCCAGTGTAATTACATCACTGATTCTATAGCTCTGATCTGGCTTTAGAATTTCTGGTCCAAACTTTTGTGCCAGATAACTTACACCTGCTCCAGCCGCTGCACCTGCAACTGCTCCACCAACAGCACGGGCACCTGAGACTACTTTGTTCTTTTTCAGGCTACCAAACTTCTTTACGGCACCAACACCCAGTACGGCTCCTGCTCCAGCCGCGGTTAGATTCACGGCTCGGCCAATTTCGTCAGTGGTAAGACCAGCTCCAACGGGCTTGCTAATAGCCTGATCTTTGAATCTGTTGTCTGTGTTGAACTTTGACTTTCCGCGAACATTGACAAAAAAGCTCACATAATGAGGGAATTCATCACTGTTCACGTTTTCGGGGAAACTAAGATTTTGAATATTGTACTTGTTGCCTACCTCAATGGCCCCTGTGTTAGGGTTTTGATTGATGTACCTACGTTTATCGTCGGCTTCTTTGAGGCTGGCGTAGTCTTTGTTTCGGTAATTTGGGTTTTCCATTTTCGCCCATATAAATAAGTGGCAGGAGGTCGGAATTATTTATGGCTACAGTATACAAAGAAACCCTAAAGGGCAAGTATAGAGTGGAGAATCCAGGCAAATACAGAGGAGATATCACAAATATCACCTATAGAAGTTCCTGGGAATTGAAATTCATGAGATGGTGCGATACCAATGAAAGCGTCATTGAATGGGGTTCAGAAACAGTCATCATTCCTTATATTAGCCCGATCGACAAGCAAGTACACAGGTACTTCGTGGACTTCTACATGAAAGTTGTAAACAGATCTGGCGAGATACAGAAATACCTCATAGAGATCAAGCCTGAGAAGTTTACTAAACCACCTGAGAAGCCCAAGAAGATAACCAAGAGATTCATAGACGAAGTATTTCAGTATGGTGTCAACGAGGCCAAGTGGAAAGCGGCTTTCGAATTTTGCGACGACCGCAACATGAAGTTCATGATACTCACGGAAAAAGACCTAGGCGTAGTAGAACCAAAATATGGCAAAAAACATATTCGATCAAATTCAGCCAGATCCAACTAAGGGTTTTCAGTGGTATACCCAACAGGTACGCAAACTGAAAAACGTTCGATCTGGTACAGAGAGAATGATAACCTCAGGGCAGACACTGACTAACAAGATCCGCCCAGGATTCATGTATCTATACCATTATGATCCCAAGCACAAAGACACCTTGCCATACTATGATACAACTCCATTGGTGCTGCCCTATAAACTTTTGCCCGATGGATTCATGGGTCTGAATCTTCACTACATGCCTTACCTGATGAGATTCAAGGTCCTGGGTAAACTTCATGAATATGCCATGAATACCAACAATGACATCACAACACGTGTACGTCTAAGCTGGAGTTTACTCAGTGGTGTTGCACAACTAAAGCCTTTGGCGGCCTGTGTCAAACACTATTTGACAGATCATGTTACAACAAGGTTCCTTCTCATACCTTATCCTGACTGGGTTGTTGCTAGTCAATTACCAATTGAGAGTTTCGTGGGCGCAACCAAAACCAGAGTCTGGAACGATACAAAGGCAAAGATCTAAGCCATGGCAACCTATAGTGTAGAAAATTTTAGACAAACCGTACTCAATACAGGCCTGGCTCGTAAGAACAGGTTTGAATGCGAAATAGCAGTACCACCGCAGGTACGTCAGGCCACGAATATCAGTGAGCCCATGCTAAGTCTCTATGTTGAGAGCGCAGTGTTTCCAGAACTAACCATCAATGCTGAGACACAGTTCATCTGGGGCCCGCTAATTCACAGACCCAAGACTCTGAACTACGGCGGTTTCATGGTCCTGCAATTTCACCTGGACCAGGATATGCGAATCAAGAAAATGTTCGATACCTGGATGCAGAGCATTGTCGACGGTGACCAGTATACCGTAAGTTACCAGAGAGACTATGTTGCTCCCATGATGAGAATCACGCAGCTAGATGATCAGATGGAACCAGTTTATAGCGTTCGACTAACCGAAGCATTTCCAGCAGGCATGGTACAGTTAGATCTAAACCATGCCCTACAGAATGCAACACATATGCTTCAGGTCAGCTTTAGATTTAGAAAATGGGAAGCAGATGACTCTGCTCGTGTATCTTCTCAGGTTCAGCAGACCACAGGACTGTTCACACAAAACAATCCATTGGACAGAAACTCAGTTGTAACTACTCCGGCCAAGCCTGAGCAGCCAGAGACACCAAAACCAGTAGTAGGCGGACACATTTACAAATTACCGCCACGTCCGTAATTTAGGAGTGAATTGATATGGCTTTACCAAAACTTGAAGTGCCAACTTTTGAGACAAAATTACCCAGTACCAGTAAAGCAGTAAAATACAGGCCATTCCTGGTCAAAGAACACAAGGTGCTACTGATGCTCAAGGATGCCGAGAGCTCTGAGATCAGTCGTATTGTTCATGAGATTGTAGATGCCTGCACCTTCAATAAGCTGAACATGAAGGATCTGGCGTTCTTTGATCTGGTACATTTGTTCATAGAACTAAGAAAGGTCAGCATTGGTGAAATGCTGGATCTGGTTGTAAACTGTGAATGTGGCAACGCCATACAGCATCAGGCGAATCTAAACGATGCCAAGGTTGTTACCAAGCCAGACCATAGTTCGCGTATTAGGTTGACCAGAAAGATTGCTGTAGACCTTCGCTATCCACATCTGGATGAAAGCATGGAGGCATACACAACCACAGACACAGATCGAACACTGGAGCTTCTGGCAAGCTGCATCAAAGGCGTGCATGAAGACAATGAATTTCACGATGCTCGAGAAAGTAGTAAGCAGGAATTGCTGGACTGGCTAGACGGCCTGGGAGCTAAACAGCTAACCGACATCATGAAATTTTTTGATACCATGCCCAAGGTAACCTTGCCAGTATCTACAGAATGTCCCAAGTGCAAGAAAAAGCACGATTTATCATTAGAAGGGCTAGACAATTTTTTCGTCTAGGCCTAGCCCAGGAAAGTTTGGAAAACATGTTCCGAACTAATTTTGCTCTGATGCAGTTTCATAATTATGGATTGGATATCTTGGAGAACATGCTACCCTGGGAGCGGGCCATTTACGTGGAAATGTTAGCAGCACATATACAAGAAGAAAACCTAAAGGAAAACATGCGTCGAGTTCAGGCGCAGTCAATGTAAAATGCAAGAACAACGAGTAATCAAGCCAGCCAAAGAAGACTGGATAAACAAGAAATGGCGACCCGCCATGGGCTGGATGTACATGGCAGTCTGTATCACAGACTTTGTCATATTTCCTATTCTATGGTCTCTGCTTCAGCTCTATGGTCAGGGTGAGGTAAGATCACAATGGAATCCAATTACACTTTCGGGTGCTGGGCTATTCCACATGGCCATGGGTGCTGTTCTGGGTATTGCTGCCTGGAGTCGTGGTCAGGAAAAGATGACCATGAGCCAAACCAACTCAAGTTATGCACCAGGTCCATCTTATCAGCCGCAACAGTTCCCTCCAACCCAGAGAGACATGCAGATTGAGATTGAGCGTGAACAAATGTCGCAGACTCCCATGGATGTTCCGCGAGTAGGACCCAAGCCCAATGTACGCAGACCATAAAAGGTAAGACATGGCCAGACAATCAGCCAAAGGCAAAGCCAAATCAGGACTCTTAGACGCCTTCAAACTCAGCACAGGAACTGGAGCTGCGAATGTACAAGAAGATGACCAACCCAAGGCATCTGTAGCCAAACGCGGAGCAATTCGCGAATTTGGCGCAGGGGTGGCCGATGTCGGTCGTGTCCTTCCTGCCATGGGTGCCGATATGTTTGGCAAACTGGGTCAGTGGTGGAAAACTGGTGAATGGGAAGATTCGCCAGAACCAGAAACTCCCAAGAAAGAAAAGACTGAGGCCAAGAAAAAAGACAAACCTGTCGCAGGAAAAGAAAGTCGTGACCCAGATAGTCTGAAGAAATTGCTGGCATCTAATCTGAGTCAGCAAAGTGTTCTAGAGAAAATTCTTTCTGAGATTTCACTGCTTAGAAAAACTACAGAGAGTGGTCAGAAGGACAGGAAACGCGCACCACGTGACATGGGTAACCTATCACGGTTCATGAACGCTCCTATCTCTCCTTCGGTAAGCAAACCACAGAGCGCCAGAACTGCGTTGTTCGATGCCAAAGGCGACGCCATGAAAGGCGAAATTGCTGACATCGAAGCCAAGGAAAAGGAACAGCTACAAAGACAGGCTTTGGAAGCTCAGGCTGAAGGTTCAGGTCCTGGACTGACTGATCTAATACCTGGTATGCCAGGCAAGGGAACAACCGTAGGTAAAGCTCCTGTTCCAGGTGGTGCCGCTGCAGGTGGTGGATTCCTGGGCAAGGCAGCTCGCTTCATGGGTGGCAAAGGCGGCGTGATTGCTGCTGGTATTACTGGCGCCATTGGCGGTGGATTATATGCCTATGACAAATTCACCGAAGCCAAGGAAACCGAAGAAGCAGCCAAGGAACAGGCCAGAGAGGATCTGGCCGCAGGAAAGATAAGCAGTGCCGACTATAACAAACAGGTTCAGCTAGCTCAGGACAAGGCTACCATTACCAAGTCCGAAGGTGTTGGCGGAGGCCTGGGTCGCATGGGCGGTGCCATGGCAGGCGCCAAAGCTGGTGCTATGATAGGTACAGCATTTGGTGGTCCTATTGGAACCGTGGCTGGTGGACTGATTGGTGGTGCTGTTGGTTATTTTGGTGGTGGCAAGCTCGGTGAATGGCTTGGCGGAAAAGCCGGTGAAGCACTAACTGGTTCTGAGACAGCCAAGCCCAGCAATCTTAGCAGTCAGGGTAGTTTCTCAGTATCTGGTTCCGAGGGTAAAGTAGAAGGCATGCACAAGGACGGCAAATACTATATCAATGGACAGGAAGTCAGCGAGAAAGACTATCAGGCAGTGCGTGAAAAGTATGGAGTCGGTCAGAGTCCTGCGGCTGCTAATCTGCAGTCAGGTAAGCCTCTGAGTTTTGATGATATGCTAAAGGCTGGAAAATCCAGCAGTAATATTCAACCCGTGAGTGCTGCACCAACAGGAGCGGCATTACAGCAACTAAGCGTTGTAAACAAAGAAATGGCCGCAAGTCCTGCGGCCCCAACCATAATCAATAACAACACAACTGCTGCAGCACCTGGTGGCGGTCAACCTGGTGGTATCATACCATTGAAGCCAAGTGTGCGTCCAGAAGCAAGTTCATTGACTCGCTATCTGGATCGTGTTAGTGCTTATTGATCCTCGTCTGTAAATTCAATCTCTTCGATAAGGATGCCTTGATCACGGGCATCCTCACGCATCTTCTTCATGAACCATTCTAACCTTTCCATGCACTGATTAGCGCCTGGCATTTCATCATCCTTGTAGGCTCCGCGATGCGCAGCCAGATTGATGAGCATGTAGGCGATAGCAATGTCATTGGGAGTTAGTTTTTTGTTCATGTTAGTCCTCATTGGCCAGACGACTGAAATAGCTAAGGCTATCACCATCGTCGTCAAAATTCATTTCACGCTTAGGAGCAGGTGCTGCTGGTTTAGCAGTCTGACGAACCTTGGGCGTGTCTGGCTCAAAGGGAGGATCATCCTCATCCAAGGCAGTCTCTTCGGCACGAACTGCAACCTGACCCTGAACGTTCAGGACCATGTCTAGCTTGCGCTTGAGATCGTCATAGCTCTTGAAATGGCGTGGATTCAGGAAGTCCTGCAGGCTGTGCTGGCTACCCCAGATTTTTTCAATCTTGGCGTCATCACTGGCAACTGCACTGGGGCGATCAAATTCTGATCTGTCATAGTTGCGATAACCTGCAACATTGGTGATCTTGAGTTTGAAGTTTGCGCCTTCCCAGAAGTCGAAAGGATTGATAGGATCTTCGTCCTCAAACTGAGGTTCGGTTACGTCCTTGATCTTGTCCCAGATCTTTTTGCCGAACTTGAACAAGAATACCTTGCCTTCGTTCTCTGGACGGTTCTTATCGCTTACAACCAGAATATTTACAATGTACTCTAGCTTGCGCTTCTGTGCGCGAGCGATTTCTTTGTTGGCATCAGTACCACTGTTCCAGAGTTGCTGGTTCAGTTCGCCAACGGGATCGTTCTGACCCAGAGTGGTAAGGCTGTTTTCAATATACCATTTACCAGTGGGTCCTTTGAAGGCATGTTTCCAGACACGAACGAATGGAAATTCTTCGCCTTGTGGTGGAGGAAGGAATCTGATTACTGCGTAGCCGTTACCAGCTTTGTCTACTTCGGGAGTCCAGAAGCGGTCGTCGTCTTTTCTTTCGCCGCCCTGTGGTTGACTGATTCGCTCTACTTCTTTGACTAATTGGCTAAAACCTCCGCGAGCGTTGCGTAGTTCAGCTAGACTTTTGAATGCCATGGTATTTCTCCGTATTTGAAAGTATTAGATTTGTATTAGCGTCGTTTGTTATGCGTATCATAATAAAGATTTGCATCAAACTCATCATCTACATCTACCTCACCACTTTTATATGATGAAGCCAGATTATATATAAGCTTCTTATGTTTGTCAATGCGCGAACCCATGCCTTTCTGGACTTTATGTAATTTAGGTTCACGGTCAAAATTTGCATTACGTGTCTTGTTCATAACTGTAATTCAGTTTTCCTCCTCATTGGAAATAGTCAGATAAGGCCACTGACTGACTCTTTTGGTAAGATCCTGTTGATTTTTTGCGCATTTGATTAGATACTTTTGCGTCTCTCTGATGGTCATCATCAGAGCCATGAGCTGTTCCTGCTGATCGCTTACTCGATACTGTAGGTCCGCCACTGTTTCCTCCAGTGCTCGTATCTTCTCGCTCTTGGAATCTAAATCGTGTTCTAAAAATTTCGTTGTAGCGTTCATGTTTGATCTTTAGAAATGGTTCATATTTTAGTATGAGCCTCCTTGTGTCAGGCCAGATAAGTGTGTCTGCAATACCAAGATTTGTAATGCTATGTTTGGTTATCTTGTTCAGTATTGTCAGTGTTTCCAGACTAACATGACCTCCCAGATAGGATCTTAGTATATATGGATGATTGGGCCCAGAAAACTCAATAATGTCGGTCCATTCGGAACTGTGCTCTGCCAGAGAATCACATTCATTGGTGAACAGGTAACCCAGTCTTTCCTGCTTGCCCAACCAATCCAGGTACACAGCATTGGCGTTCTCATCAAACAATCCGCCCCAGCGATGTCCAGCTACAAGTTGGACACCAAGAGATTTACAATTTCGGATTCCTTGTATTTGCGCGCCAGCTTTTCAATGGCATACAGGTCTTTTCGGGTTTCAAAAGTTCGACGACTACAACGTACTCGACCTTTGTGTTCGAACACATCATAATTATCGGTTGTGAAGTGAAGTTTGAGAGCCAGGTAGTATCGGTATACTTGAAATGAGTCCATTAGCAACTATGACAAATAACAAAAGGTTTGAGGATGTATAAAACTCCCGTCCAGAGCACGGTCAACAGTATGCAGTATAAGGCAAGCTGCCAGAGGGGTCGATTGTTATCGGGTATCATACGCTAAAACTGTTACCACAGCCGCAGGTGTTGGTCACATTGGGATTGCTAAAAACAAAATTTGCTGAATATAGATCTGATTTGTAGTCCAGGGTAGCTCCTTCAAGCATGCTTAGACTATGCGGATCAATAACCACAGTAGCACCTGTATCCGAAGTCAGGACCAGATCTTCGTCCTCGGCCAGGCTGAAAGTAAAACCATACTGAAAGCCACTACACCCACCGCCCTGCACAAAGACACGCACAGGATCTGCGGTTGCTTGTTCATGCTGGATCTCTGAAATTTTCATCCAGGCGCGTTCGGTGATGTTCATAGAGGTAGCTTTCCTTTGCCTCCGCGTGGCTTGAGTAGGTTAGCTTCTTCGGCTTCAACACGAATCTTTTCTTTGAGACTGCTGCTAACCAGTTTAGATATACCTTCTAGGTCAATACCTGCTTCATTGCAATACTGAATCACACTTTCCATGTAACCAGCTTTGGTTTCAACTACTCGTGTTTCAATATAAAGACTGAAATCATTGGCAGTTCGAAACTGCTTGGTGATGATCAGTCCATCAGTTAGTTCATTATTTTCTATCATATAACCTCAGGTGTATCGGTAAGACTGTCTGGACCATAGGTTGCTCTAAACAGGGCTATGGCTTCACTTAGACTGTTGGCTGTAACAGTTTTGGTGACAGGAGTCATGTAATCGCGAAGCATAAAAATTCCCTGGTACTCACCACCAGGTGAATCAGGACCAGGCTCAAGCTGACTAGGGCTGTAGCCAGTACCCAGAATGACGTTTGGAGCTGGACCAGCGTTAGCGTTATAGGTGCGCTCGCCTGGGCCAGGTTTCCTTAGTACATTGACCGTGGTTTGTTTGCTATTGTTCAGACTAACCAGGTACTGAACATTTGCTCTGTAGGTTGCCATACTGTTATTTATCTATAGAAGATATGTTTACCAATCTTGGTTATACGTTCTTTCTTCCAACCAGGGTTTACATAATCTGCATGATAGTATAGAGCGTCTTTGAGCTCGGGTATTGCATGTTTGTTACTAAGAAACTTTCGGGCGATTTCCTGGCTTTCTCTATAGGCTAAGTCAGTGGGTTTGGGTTTACTGACATTCTGGCACTTCCAGCTGAACTGGCAGACCTGAACCTTTTTCTTCTTCTTTACAGTCTTTTGACTTACAACCTTGCAAATTGAATTTGGAAAATCACCAGAGGCTACACGATTCATGGTAACCTGGGCCACTGCTAGCTTGCCCTTCTTGGGTTCAATGCCAGCCTCATAGTAAATGTTATTGGCTAAACAGATCTGCTGTTTCTTGATCTCGGCCCTGACCTTGTTGGACTCAGGGTAGGTATACTGTAAATATGACTGCTTGTTTAGATATTTGCGAACTTTATCTTTGGTCCAGTCAAATGTTACTTCATAGATTATGTGACCAATAAAACTGGCCACAATGAGCATGAAAAATAATCGAACAAACGTTCCCATTCGAGAACTCCAAAATCATTATATATGGGGGCCGTCTGGATCAAATGGGTCAAGCATGGGCTTGACAAAATTTACCAGGGCCATTCTGTATTTACCAGCACTGGTTGGATCTGAAGCATATCGACGTAGTCTATCACTGACTGTAACCTCACGCGGCAAATCAAAAAAGATTGGTGTACAAACAATGACGTTGGCAATCAGTTCTACTAGGTCAAATAGTGCCACGGTTGGGTAAACCATGAGCTTGGCTTGCCAGGGTAACTGATCGATGTTTCTGGCTCGATCTATGTTCATCATGGCAACATACAGTATCCAAAGACACCAAAGTATGTAAATCATGGTAAGCACTGTACCTAAACTTATCCAACTGATCCAGCTAAGTATTTGCTCCATGATTGTCCTGATTATTTTAGGCTAGAATGATAAGCACGGGCAGGACGAAAGCCAGAAATCCTGGCAATAGCATTCCTTTATCCATGATAAACTCCTTTTCAAGGGTGGTGGGAATGTTTCTGTTGCCAAGTACATTCCCAAAACTCCTGCTTACCTTTTTTAGGCAGCTAGCGCGAAAACTTCTTCGTTTGCGGCTATTGGCTTGCTAGGATTACGTCCTTCGCCTATCGGGTTGTCCACTTACTTACTATTTGCCCCGTCGAAACCTGTACAGGCCCATCAAATAATCTCTCAGCCGACCTTTCGGTATTCTACGGAGAGAGACCATTTGGTGGACCTGGGCGGAATCGAACCGCCGTCCGCAGCACTGTTCTGCTTGCTTCATACAACCATACGTTTATTTATCTTTGTTGTCCAAGAGCATGATTAGTAACGCTGTTGGTAAAACACTCAGACACAGAAAAAAGAAGACCTTCCAGAGGAATTCCCAAATTATAACATCTTCCATGCTATCTCCTTAGCCAGAAAAAATATGCCCAGACAAAGAAAATGATGGCGCCAATCAAACCTAGATTGAATGCCAGCGGCTCTAAACCAAGAAAACCTTTGATTAGCTCTTTCATACTTCAATGATATAGGAAACCCTGTATCGAGTCAAGAACAGAATTATCTAACGGTTCTGTTGTTGAACTCATAGACGTCCCGATATTCCAGTAACGAGTCGGCCCAGAGATCGCGATGCTGCAAGAATACCTGAGGTTCCGAATCTTCGACTGCAATGATAATCAGAAGCCTCTGGGTTGGTAGCTTGTATCGTTCCTCAATCATGATAGCATAGGCAGCAGCCTGCATGAAATAATTGCTGATCTGATCTTCGCGTTTGTGACGACTACTGGTCTTGAAATCTATGATGTGTCTGTGACCCTTGTAGTCGGCAACACAGTCCACGGTTCCAGCCAGACGCAAAAAGTCGCTGTACAGATTGTATTCCAGCGCTCTGACGTTGCTGATGTCGTCCAGAATAGGCTGTATTCTGGTAAACATGTCCTTGTGTACAGGGTTGCTTAGATCAGGTGTTTCATTGAGCAGATACTTCTCGCAATGCTTATGAAAGCGTGTTCCTCGATTGGCTGCGTATTTGCTGATTCGGTTAGCCGTTTCCTCGCCAACGCGTTTACGCCATTCCAGGATATGCTGCTTGTTGTGTTCACTCAGTACTGTGGTCACACTGGGGTACGAATGACCCCCAGGTGTAACATAGTTTCGCTTGCCAGTTTGTTCATTGGTTACGGACTTTAGTTTCTGCTCAGGTAACCAATCATGATCAAAATTCATTTTATGCTGTAAGTATTTCTATGAAGTGGTGATAGTGTTTGATTCGATCGTCAAGGCCATTGGTGCCGCCATTGATTACACGAGTCATCTTTTCTAAATTTTCGTTATCGGCCCAGTAATTGATACCATTGGCAGTCCAGAACCAGCAAGCCGTATGAGTGGCATAGTATGGTTCAGATACAACCTCGGGCTTGGTTACCAGGGTGTGATCCTCAAACAGGTATTCGCTACATTTGGTGTAGTTAGATTTTCCTGTGAGCTGAATCAATCCACGTCCACGATAGGACCAGCCATCGCCACTGCTCTCTGGACCATTGCCCATGCGATTGGCATAGACACGGTTAGCAATCTTCTCAGGCTTTCTGGCATACTGATTGGCCAGCTCCTGACTGGGAAAATACTTACCAAAGACACGACGCAGACCGTCGGCGCTATAGTTTAGATTTTCTGAGAGTGCTGTAAAGCCACCGCTTTCATGTGCACACTGTGCCATGAAAGCCGCAACTCGGACTGGTGTGTTGATGTCGTATTGTGGCAATGCATCATTCAGACCCTCGAACCACTCCTCATGGTTCGAGACTCTGGGCAGCATATTCACAACATGACCAATATGAAAATTGAATTGAAATTCCATTTAGTTGCCGTACTGTTCTTCGTATTTCATCCTGGCTATGATGTACTCTTTGACAATGTCTGAGCGAACAATATCTTCGACACCGAACTCAATGATATCGAAGCTAGGCATGCTGTCTGCAATGACCATGAACTTCTTGAGTCCTGACATATCGTTGCGCTTGTACAAATCAGTTTGTCTAAAATCACCACAGAAGATGATCTTACTACGTTGACCAACTCTGGTGATAATACTATTCAGTTCCATGTCAGTCATATTCTGTGCCTCATCAACAATGACAATACTGTTGTCTAATGTGATGCCACGAACAAAACTGGTAATCATAAAACTAATAGCGCCCTGTTCCTGCAGACGCTGAAATGCGTCATGTCTTCCAAACAGGTCTGCGCATATCTCGGTATAAGGGAGTTGATATACTTCGGTCTTTTCCCTTTCGTCGCCCGGCAAATGGCCTATGTCTCTGCTGGGCACTGCGCTTCTTACTATTACTACCCGTTCGAAATGATTGCTCTTGTCTAAAGCCTCCTCTAGTGCTTTGTAAAGTGCTATGTAACTCTTACCCGTTCCAGCTACACCATGCAATAGCATGATTGTACTGTCTTCATACAGCTCGAAAAATCTCCTCTGATTGTCTGTCAATGGGTCGCGTACCTGCAAGTCGTCAATTCGAAGTCTCAGTTTGTTTGTAATAGTAACTGCTGCTCGTTGATTGACAGGTTTGACTTGTTGTTCTGCGTATGCTTTCTTAGCCATGTATTCCCCTGGGAGTCAGGAGGTATAGGTCCGATAGGCTAGGACGTACCCCCTATAGTTGAGTAGTTATTTTTCATGTTATTTCCTGCTTAGTTTGTCCTTGAGATTGGATTTGGGGTTTGCTGCTCCAATTCTACTTAGGACTTCTTTGAAGCCGCCGTCAACTGACCTTACGCCTAGGCGTACAGGATCTCCGGTTGCGACGGGTTGGGTGAAATGGTGTTCATAGTTCTGCGCCTGGCACTCAGGGCACGATTGATTGTCACGTTCACTAATTCGACAAAGTACATCAAACTCGTGCTCGCATTCATTGCATTTGAAACTATATGTAGGCATACTATAACTGTCCGTTGAAATTGATACGTATACAGTTATATATCAATTCCCAGAGTTTTGGCGAATCTGAAACTAGCCAGATTCTTGGCTTTGCTCTCGCACTGAATATCAAACTGTTCAGCAAAGGTGCTGGCCCAGAGATTCTTGGCTTCGTTCCAGTAAAAATTGCTATGAGCTCTGAGCTTACCCTTCTTATAGCCCTGCTCAAGCAGCAGTGTCATATTGGGCAGAATACAGTTCTTGTGGTCTGTAAGCACACTCTCAGGGCTCTGGCTGTAATGTATGACAGGACGAACACCGCGCCAGCTGTCTATGACTCGCTTGACTCGGTCGTCTCTGGCAGCAATGTACTCGCCTGTTCTGATCCAGTGATGATGTATGTCCAGCACCAGGGCACAATGATCAACAAGCTCTAGGCTCGAATCGAGACCCCACCGGGTTTCGTCGTTTTCGATTGTGATGGTGTTTCTTGCTTCTGTAGATAGTCTCGGAAGGATATGTTTGATACCTTCTGGACCGGCTCTACCCGCGATGTGGACATTGATTTTGAAGTCTTGATACGTTTTTCCGTACCCCATCCAACGGGCCATATCTGCATGATACTCGAACTCCTCTAGGCTACGACCAACGATATTAGAATCAGTGGAAGCAAGAACACAAAACTGGCCAGGATGAAAACTGAGACGTACGCCAAGCCTACGAGCCAGACTACCAACGTCAGCAAAATGCTTGCTGCAGTAGTCACGAACATCGGAACGCTTCCAGAAATAGCTCCAGGTTGGCTCAGTATATACAGGGAGAATATCACTCCCAAGACGAACCATACGAAGCCGCTCATCTAATGCTCCCACTCTTTCGACTAATAGTCTGATACTGTTTAGGTTATGCACCATCAGATCCCAGAGTCGTTGTTCGGCAACTTCCTTGGGCTGACGATTTAGCCAGGCAACCGTAGTTACTCTGGTGTTCAGGGCCTTGGCCGCATCATCGGGTTTGAACCCTTCGATCTGGCCTTCATGATCAATCCATTTGCAGCAAAATCCAACTCTCACAATTCGCTCCTGTATTTATCGATAATCTGTTTACAGACTACACGAGCTCGATTACTGACTATGCCAGAATCTTTGAGCTGGGAAAGACATGATATAACAAATTCAGGTTCATAACGATGCAAATTTTTCTCAGTAGCCACTCCATGTGTTGCCGCACCAAACACATTGATGGCTGCTATGGTAACGAAGATCTGTTCTTCGTCAAAGAGCTCAATGCGTTTGGTGTTGAACAACTGAACAACATTATGGAGATTTGCTCCAGACATTAGTAAAAGCCCATGGTACGTTTGGTGATTTTCTTGCTCTGAATCTGTGTATGGAAAATTTCAGCCAGTGTACGATCTTCGGTGCTGGCCTTGTAATCCACCAGGTTAAGTCGCTTTGCCAGATTATTTTGCTCCTCGGGTTTCAGAGGACGAAACTCAACAATGTCAAAGCAACGACCTGGACGAATCAGCGCAGGATCAATGTCCTTGATGCTGGGCAGGTTGGTACTAAAGATCATTTTCTTGCCCTTGGTGGTAATCAGTCCATCACCAATGTTCAGGAACTTGTGCATGACACTGTTACCATCAGTACGGTTACCCAGGAAGTTATCGGCATCTTCCAGAACCATGACTGAGTTTGAACCTTCGACGAAACGGGCAAAGATATAGTCCTTCTCTAGGATGTTGGCATCATAGCTAACCAGGGCATTGGTCTTGGTTTGCTGAAGCAGACCACGAATAAAGGTAGTCTTACCAGTTCCTGGTGGACCAATCAGAACCAGCACACTCGCGGAGCTGTCCATGTAACGATCATAGAAATTATATAGGTCCTCATCTATGAAAGGATACATTTCGCCAACAGGCTTGCGCTCATTGGTAATAGGTACTGTGGCACTGTTACCATCGGCGCTGTACATCCATTCAATGAAGCATTCGGCAACATTGAAGTTCTCAGACAATAGGTTACGATTCTTTTGTATGAAATCGGTATCGCCAACCAGACGTACTCGAACAGTACTTGAGTCAGCATTGTATTCCCAGTAGTTCAGACCTGAATATACTAACAGGCCCTGTTCTTCATTGATGATGAAACGACGCTCGGGCCGTATGTTCATGGCGTCCACGAACTTTAGAAACATTCTGGGCTCAGTCATTAGACTAATTTTTTCATAGTCAACAGTCAACCCTTCTTTCCAACGCTTGTGAATGATGTCTGAGGTGATCAGATCATCGACACTGCTAAGCCCCAGATGGAAAGGACTATTTGGGTCTGCAACTTCTTGTGCTTGTTCACGCATTTTTCTCACCATAAAAGGGTTATACCAATCATCTTCATGAAACTTGGGACGGAGACTGTCTCTCCTATTTCTAACATATCGTGGACCGCCAAGTTTGAATCTGTCCTTGACTCTGGAGACACGTCCACGATAGCGTCGTGCCAAAGACCACATAGCGACGGGAAGCTCACTGCGCATCATGGTCATTTGATTCCTTGGACTCTGCTTCCAGACCATCAAAAATTAGATTGTGAATGTCAAAGTATCCACTTAGCATAGCTGCCTCATAGGCCTCAGGACCAAAGCCAAACACATCATAGAGTACATATCTATAGCTTCCACGCTGCTCGACGTCGCCATCATGTATCCTCCGCGTGACAGCACAAAAGGCCTGGAGCTGTTGCTCTGCTGATAGACTTGACCAGAATTTTTCGGAAGCAGCTTTCTCGGCATCAGCTCTTTGGCTAAAGCTCTCATGCAAATCTTGTAAAGGACCGTCCAGAGTATGATCAATAACATCCACAGTCCAGCTCATGCCATCTGGCTGGCTTAGACACATTCTATAGCCTAGATGATGCTCTGGCAATTCGTTCTTGGACTGGAGATCAGCAATGGTCATGTTAGCCACCAAATGCGGATCTTCCACATCGCCAACTCTGAAGGTCTTGATAATTTTGCTCATTCAATTTCTTCCATTTCAAAAACATAATGTCCGCCACGACGGCTTTCAACCCAGGTATCACTCCAAAGAATATGATTTTGTTGCATGGCTCTGATAATATCCTCGTTGCCAGACCAACCAGCAGTACTAATATGAAACATGATCTTATCTACTGAATCTAACTCAGCTCTTTTGAGCTCAGTCCAGCCCCAGCTTTTGAGATGCCAGATGCTCTCAATAAACTTGAACCAGCCCTTGGGGTCATTGTAATACCAATGCTCAATTCTGTCAAGAGCATCTTCAGTCGGATATCCATCTTCATCCAAATAATCCTGGGCCGAATAGGTCATTGGATCTCCTTGCTATGATTTGCTGTATTCTTGTCTAAACGAACTTCTACAAAGATTGGTAAGAACAGACTTTCCTGTTTACTGGACTTGTCTTTGATCCTGGCATTGTATTTCACAGTGACAACACGACCAACTAAATCATGGCCCTGTGCCCAGAGTGCTGTGCGCTGGTTGTCTGAGTAACCGCTGCCAACATTGACCTTGATTACACCGTCTGCGGATTCGCAGACCAAAGCACCCAGACGTCCTGCATTCTTTCCAGTGCCACGCTCTAGGTCAACAATGACCAGGTCTGCCTCGAGCTCGCCCTTGAACTTGATATGATGCTTGCTACGCTTATTTTCCCAGATGCTGTCCAGGGTTTTGAGAATTGTACCTTCCTGACCTTTCTCCAACCATTTGCGAAATTCGGACTGAGCTTCGTAGTCATTGTTCACGGAAACAGTATGAACTAGGTCAATGAGATGACCTGTTGCTGCCTGTCCCTTGGCCACAGCCAGGGCGCTGCTAAGCAGCCCAAAACGGTTTCCATAAGGTACTGGATACACACCACGATAGAAATTCTTTAGAGGAATCGCATCCCAGAGTGTAGCTCTGATCATCTGAGCCTCGGCATCGCTAAGGGTGCCCTTGACTGCCTTGTTCAGAATGCCGTTGCCAGTCTTTCTATCAAGCGGGTTACCAGCTTGGTCAACCACAAGCAACTCGCCGTCAAAAACAATATCATAATCATACTTCGCAGCCAGCCGAGAAAACGCATCCAATAGTAAGCTCGAACCACGGCCCTCAGGAAGAATGACCTCACGCCCATTTCTCGTTCTAAGTTCTATGGTGTTCTTGTCACGGATGATCGCGTTAAAGCGCATGCCATCCAGTTTGAGCTGACAGAGGGCTGGGAACTTGACTTTTTCGACGAGCTTGACGTCGAACCCAGAGGCCAACATGCAGGGGTAGGTAGGGATGAGGTTGGGTCGGATTTTGTTGATGGTTGCTTCACTGACTCCGCATTTGAGGTCTTTTGCAATGACTCGCTCAATAACCAGGCTATCTTCGGCACTCACGTTCTCCAGAATGAAAACCAGATGATCAATGCCTGCGTTACCAGTCAGTTCACGACTACTGAGTCGACTCAGCAAGTCCAGGCCTTCGGTCAGGCTGAGTTCGCCGTTGTCCGACTTGGTGTGCGCAGGAATTTTCTTGATATAAAAACTGATGAAAGGGTCCAGAGCCAGCTTTGCAACATCCCAGAAATCTGAATTGGGTTTCAGATTGCGAAGGATTGCCTCCTTAGCGAGTCTGGATGAGTCGTCGGCTAGGCTCTGTAAAACTTCTAAGATTGGTGATTTCATTGATTAGATCCTGCTCAAGTTTTCTGACATGAAAGATATTGTCTACGTACTCTGCGTATAAGGTCTGTTCAAAACCATAGGATGGTGCGTGAACCAGACGTATACAAAAACTATTAGCCCAATTCACGTAGGCGACACGAACCTTCAGTTTGGTGGCGATGCTTGATAGCACGTTTATAGACACGCTTGTTCTCCACCGTACGAATGTACTTGCTGCTCCAGAGTTCCTGGGCCAAGGGGTTGCGCTTTTTGATTGGCTTGTTCATATGTTCTCTCACTCAAGCCATGATTATAGCACCTTCGAGTCAGTCTGTCAAGCATTTTTCGGCAATGAAATCAGTGATTTAGAACCCAAGAATGCGCGGGATCAACATGAGTCTGTACACTGTATTCACGCCGCAGCCCTGTTTCTTTGGGCTTGTTCATGAACGCACCTACACGTTCCTGAACTTCCTCCAGAGACCTGTACACTCCTTCGATGGTCGATTTCCTTGTTCGATGCATCTTATCCACATACTTGACCTCTAGAATATAACGTTCCATTATGCGGCATCCTTCATGCTAGTGGTGCCTGTAATGGTCTCATACAGGTTTTCAAATTCTTCGTGGTCCTGCTGCTCCTGGGTAAAATTCTGCTTATGAAAGACCTTGGCCATGCGACGAAAGGTTTTCTTGTTGAGCTGGAAATTCTCGCAGGTATTGGCTATGGCTTCTTTGATAAAATCTCGCTCGGCTTCAATGCGTGTCATACTACCCGAGATTTCTGAAAGGGCATCACGAATGGCTTTACGATCTGCAGGGCTACTAGGTAATGTCATAATTATTTCCTTTTTTCAACTTCTTCAAGTGTTAGAGACATGGATGACAAATGTTTTGTCAGTATTCTATACTGCTCGATATCTGGAATTCGAATCTTTGGTGGAGCAGTCATGGCATAGAATTTGGTTTCTTCGAATTCCCAGGCAATGTTCAACTTCTCAATTTCTTGCATGATAACTTTTCGACTCCAGCCATCCAGAGGCCAGACAAACTGGTTGATCTCATCGCAACTAAATGCAGGTCCAACACGAAATGATGCCTTGTTGTATTCGGGCGAGGCATCTGTGTACAAAGGTCCAGCATATTCTGGTGCGCTATACGCGCCCATACGCTCTATAAGTCGTCCCAGTAAACGCAGAAAGCGTTTCATCTGCTTCCTGCGGGACGGATTGGAGCTGGACCAGGACGCTCTACACAGCCATCCTGATTTTGCATACGGTCACCAATGATGGCTCCAGTAGCTGCACCAACTGCAGCGCCAGCTACACGGCCCGTTCCATGTCCTATGGTGCTGCCCAGCAAGCCACCTGCAACGGCGCCTACTACGGCTCCGGTATTTGATCGGTCCTGAATAGGTGCTGCAGAATTACTGCTGGCTCCACGATAACAATGCTTGGGCCAGGAGCTGGTTGCAACTGTACTACAGCCTGCCATCACTGCACTGATCCCCAAAATTGCTAATAATTTCATGACAATCTCCTTTTTTCATATTCAACACAATTCATCCATTGAGCATCATCATCTAAATGATTGCACTTCTCTATGGCCTGTACTGTGGTACAGCCAAACTGGAGAAACAAAGCCACACAAAACATAACAACGAAGAATATGAATCCCAGTGTTCTTTTGTAACCATGTTTGTTTTGGCTGACGTCTTTCATGTTATCTCCGCATACTAGAAATTTCTTTGGCTTCGCTGTCGCTGAAGATAGGGACAGCATTTGATTTGTGCATGGTACCGATGCCAACAATCTTGTCTCCAGTATAAACTGGATTGGCACGCTTGGATGCGTTACCTAGGCCTGTGTCCAGACTAGGTATATGTGAGTTGGTGGTACGTCCTGGCGGTGGTGCCAGTTTAGGGAAGGGACGGGTAATCGGTCTAGAGCTAACAATTTTGCCTTTAGTGCTATCAACCAAGGCGGTCCAGCTTTGATGTAATTCTTCATGTTGACGTTTATGTTCGGCACTGCGCCATTTCTGCTTTCCGCGACGCTTGCCTGTGGTGGTAAACTTGGGATGCTCCAGATGCATGGTCATAATATAGTTCCTGGCAGTTGCAGAGTTTAATACTAGCACACTTATTTCAGGTTGTCAAGCTTCTTTTGCCTGTTACGGTCTTGCCATTCCAGATCCCAGTAACGGCGTGGTAGGGTACAGACACTGTAGAGCCTGGACTGATTGACTCTGGGCGCAGATCCGCTCCAGTGTTGTGTCCAGGGCCCAACAGCATTTCCCATGCCAAACCCTTGCGGGGTTGAACCAGCTGAGTCAAAACTGCCAAACGCATCAAAATCGTCGCTCATGTTTCGCTCCCTTTTTTAGATAACCTTTACGTATATCCAAAAGCCTGTGATCGAAAATGCGCACAACCGGGTCTGGATGGCTCTGTGCCACCCAGTCGTCTTTTACAGGCTCTGGCTCTGTTCCAACTGCATTTCTGGGGTCTGGTCCATCTGACTCAAAGATGGAGCTGATCCAGCCCCAGATGCCTTTTTTCTGCTAGTACGTGGTGCCTTGGCTTTGGCTTCGACTTTCTTGGCATCTGGTATTTTAGCATATGCAAAGTTGTCAACGAAGAAACCTGGCCAGGCTTCCTGAATTAGCTCAGGTGTCAGACTAGGAAACAGATGCGTTAGTTTACGATCCTTGATCGCAACCACGAACTCTGCTTCGGTCCAGTGTATGGCTTTGAGCATTTCAATGAATAGTTCTTCGCGTTTCATGCGAGGAATAAAATGCGGATTCTGTACGCCGTTCTCAAAATGGCTCTGACGTTTGATATCGTCCAGCCAGACATTTAGACGACGGTATTCCTGAAATAGATTGCTCTCAGTGTAACCGATTTCACGTGTACGATCAACTGTCATGGGCCTGAGATCAGACTCTGTTATGTCCACGCCCTTGGGTACTTCCATGGGCCAGCCCTCGGGCAGACCCCAGGTGATACGAGCATTGAAGTTGATGTTTACCCAGGCTCGAAGCATTTTTCCATAAGGCCATTCCTCACTACGGTCATAGGCACGTAGAAGCCGAATTTTCTCGGCTCTGGAACCTGCTTTATCAACTTCTTCGAACACTTGGGGGATTGTTGTTTTCATTAGAACTCCTCAATGATTTCCATCATGTTTTTCATCTTGTTAGACACGAAATAACCAAACAGCTGACTACGGTCTTTCTTGGGCTGTGACAAGAATTCTTCCATGATATTTTTCTCAATACGCTCGGGGATAAAATCAAAATCCACGAGCCTTTGATTACGTTCCCAGCGATTCTGGAATTCCAGGTCCTGGGGTCGACGATCGGGATCGGCCCATTCGTCTATTTTTTTGGTAGTGATCGGACGTTGCCGAATGTTTTCGAAGATGCTTTCGTCGGCACTAAGGATGTTAGGGATTCCGTCTCCCTTGTCGCCCCTGATGATGTGTTCCAAAAGAGCTCTCTGCGGCGTTGTGTCTGGCTTGATAAATTTTTTCTGTATTGGCGAGAATTGTTTGACATTGGCATACTTTTGTAATTGTACGAAATCGTGATCACCGCTCACTACCAAAAACGGCGCGGGCTCGTCAAAGAGAGGATTACCAGAACTCGATGACTGACTGTATTTAGCCAGGACAGCGATGATGTCGTCAGCCTCGGCTTCTTCTACCCAAAGAACTTTGTATGGGAAGAATTGTGCAATTTCGGAACGAATTGTATCCAGTGCATCAAAGATGGCACGCCAGTCCAGACCGCTTTCTTCACGGTCCTTTTTGCGATGAGCCTTGTAGTAGGCAAAGATTTGCTTGCGCCAGTAGTTTTTACTGTCACAGGCCAGCACCATCTCACCATATTCTTTGCCAAATTTTTTCTTGTAGCCGCGTATGCTGTTCAGGATCATGTGACGCAATAGCGGCAAATTGATCTCCACATCGGTACGACCACCAATTTCTGCCATGAGATTACTAATGGCAGTCTGGCTGTAGTCAATAACAATCATTTTACAACCCTTAGGATTATGCACTCAGAATTCACAATGCCATTTGGAGTGCTTGGTTTTGTAGTCAGCGATTCCATGAACTTGCGAAGCTGTACCTTACCAGCCTGCAGTATTTCCTGGGTCATGGGACCTGGCTTTCGCAGAGTACGCTGTTCAGACATGTCGGGATCATAGTTCTGAAGTCTGGTACCTTTGCATTGTATGCCCTGGCCACTGTCAGTGCGATAGACGCACACTCTTTTGGATTTAGTATTGTAGATCCAGACCTGGCTGGCTCCAATGATCTCTACAGGACTGACGCTGCTAAGACTGAGTTCAGGAAAATCTTTCATGAACTGAAGCTTGGCAACCTGTACTGTTGCTGGTTTGACTTTCTTGGGACGTGGAGCCCGATTGGCTTTCTTGAAGACTCCGTATTTGGTGCAATCTTCTACCATGGTAGCAAAGAATTTTGCAACATTCTTCTTGGCAGTCTTGTTATAGTGCGCGTAGCCTTCCTGAATGTCAGGATCCTTGCTTTCCAGAATTTCAATCCATTCACGAAGCTTGGCCTTGGCCCAGTCCTGAATACGTTGAACATAGGCCTGAGGAATTTCCTTGGAACGAAGATCGGACTCTAGACTGAACTCTGTACCTGCAGTGATATAGTCATCAAAGGCACCTTCCAGGCTTCCCAGATATTCTCGAATCTTGGCATCCATGGCGTCCTGAATACTGGGACGATTTACAGTCTTTTGTACCTGAGGCTTGGGTGCCTCAGCACGTTCCAGGAATTCATTGAGGTGGAGATTTATGTTTTCAGTATGAAGGTCACTGATCTTGGCACCACGCAGAATCAGCCTGGCCAGATATCCATAGGTGGGATGTGGCTCACCTTTGACGGTGTCAAAGGCTTTGAGGTCAGCTGGACGATGAATCTTCATCCAGGCTCGTAGCCATTTTGCTGCAGTCTTTCGGTCACTCTCTGCATGATACCAGCTCAGGGCTCGCATCAGCATGGTAGTATATGCGTCCTGTCCGTGCTGTATTTTTGATACATCGGGCTCTACATCGGTCTTCTTGACCTTGCGCGGATCTGCTACCTTTTCAACCATGATATCTCCAAGTAAAATCTAATTCTAGCATAACAGGCATAATTTTGTCAAGCATTACAATTTGCAATCTTCCCTATCATTTGGAGAAATTTCACGACATTTCTTGTACCATTCTGCTCGTGTGTCGAATTTTTCGTCGACGGTCAAGGGATGTGTTCCCAGCGGGTCATGTACACCAGATCTAAACCCAAACAAAGGATCGGTATTGCCTGTGAGTATCATGAGCCAGAGTAACAGGATCATGGGTATGGCAACAATTAGAACTGGTGCATAGTTTTTCATGACTCTAGCTGCACCGACTGTAGACGGTCAAAACGGAAACTGCGCCAGGAATCAATCTCTAATTCCCAGACACTCAGAGCCTCGGCACTACGCTGCTGTTCGGAATGACGATCAACTGCGGGCAGATGCTTATCATTTAGAGTACAGCGCATGGTTCGTTGTGTACCATCTTTCTTGGTGAACACCACAGTACAGATTCCAGATCGCAATATGGTAACAACCTTTTCACGAATTCCTGCCTGGATGTCTGGGGTTGATTTAGCGTAAAACTCAGAAAATTCACTCATGTATGTTTACTCGTTTACATTGATAAAAACCTGCCCAGACGTTTTGCCATTGGCAGTGAGTCTGGCAGGGTCGCGTCTCTTGCGCTCAACGACGGTAATCTGTCCGCCCTTGGCCAAGAAATCCTGGATGCTCTGATCAATTTCTTGCTGGATCTGTTCTTTGCTTCGGTTATCGAAAAGACTTTTTAGTACACCCATGATGGATCTCCGTTGGTTTGAGGGATTATCGGTTTGTTCCAACATATTCAAACAAAATCCACTTGGCCCGATTGAGGGTTTGACGTACATCCTCAACAATCATAATATCATATGACCCGCCGTTGTCATGGGCAAGCATTTCCTGCGCATCGCTCATAAGGCTAGCAGCCATCATTGCAGGACCGCTGTGACGAAATGTCAAACTTTCCTCAACAGCCTCACGCATGTGCTTGACTGTAACACCGTACATACGGACTTCACGCTGTTCGGTTGGGCTAAGATCTGCTAGACGCATTTTCTGCTCCTTAGACGAAGGCAACAATAAGGGTGAGGATCACGAAAAATACTGACATCACGTATCCGAACTTGCTCATTTCAATCTCCTTTTTCATCGTACCTTAATACTAGCACCTTTGTAAAGACCTGTCAAGCCC
>Ga0075459_1000030_pt1 | contig 22953 bp, 20 predicted proteins | sample DEB3_08_DNA_2_FD_76333 | JGI IMG/M metagenome (GOLD analysis project Ga0075459, IMG submission 76333) | Aqueous microbial communities from the Delaware River and Bay under freshwater to marine salinity gradient to study organic matter... | ecosystem: Environmental > Aquatic > Marine > Coastal ...
GTAACAAATACAAATATCCCTGAATACGCTCGTCCGTACGTAGAGACGATGCTGGGTGCTACCCAGCAGCAGTTGTTTAATACAAGACCAACAGGAGGGGGCGGTGCTGGATATGCAGAACCTCCATCAAATCAAGTAATGGCGCACGCGGCATGGGAAGCTGCTGGCGGTGCTGGTACTGGTGGCGGTGTGGAGATTACGGGCGTAAAACCTTACATCCCATTTGGGGCTGAAGGTGCTGGCATGGGGCCGACAGAGCAGGCGGCTGCGCAGTCCGCAGTTGCTGGCTTTTCTCCCTTACAGCAACAAGCTCAACAGGGAGTTGCCAATCTGCAAATGCCGGGTCAGTTTGGTATCGCTTCTGATGCAGCGTTGGCCGCAACTCAGGGCGCGTTAGGTGCTGGGCAATACCAACCGGGGATGTTCTCAGGCGGTCAGTTTGGCGGTCGTCAAGCGGCGCAATACATGAACCCGTATCTGGAGCAGTCACTTGCCCCCCAGATTGCAGAAGCACAACGTCAGGCCGGTATTGCGGCAACCCAACAAGCTGGTCAGGCAGTCGGCGCAGGGGCATTTGGTGGCTCCCGTTATGGTTTGCAACAGGCTGAACTGCAAAGGAATTTGGGTCAGAACATCTCCAACATTGTTGGTCAGGGATATAACCAAGCGTTCCAACAAGCCCAAGCGCAGTTTAATCAAGACATGGCAAGGCGTTTGCAAGCCCAGCAACTGGGTGAGCAGTCTCGTCAATTCGGTGCTGGGCTGGGTCTTCAAGGTATGCAGACTGGCCTTCAGGGCGCTGGTCAGCTGGCTAATATTGGCGCACAACAGTTGGGTGCCCAACAAGGTATTTTGGGTCTGCAAACACAGACAGGCGCACAGCAGCAGCAACAGCAGCAAAATGTGCTAAACCAGATGATCCAGAACTACGCCACAGCCCAGCAGTACCCGCAACAGCAGTTGGCGTTTATGAACTCAATGTTGCGTGGCCTGCCGCTACAGACCACTACTACTCAGCAATATCAAGCGCCTCCAAGTCCTATATCGCAGTTGGCTGGTTTGGGCATGTCTGCCTACGGTTTGAGTCAGCTTGGCGGAAAAGCAAAAGGCGGCGCTATTAAAGCCCCAGATAATCGCAAAAAACAACCCAGCGGTCTGATGGACTTGGCTATGGGTAAGATCGGAGCCTGATATGTCGATGATGCAAGCACAGTCACTTAGGGACACCCTGCTGGCAATGCCTTTGCCTAGGCTGCAAGAATATGTGCGCTTACATAAAGACGATCCGTATGTTGTAACTATGGCGCTGTCCATAGCCAACGACAAAAAGAAAGCCGCCACCGCTCAACAAGGTATGGCTGGGCGGCAACCACAGCCGACAGTAGTCGATCAACAGATTGCCCAGATGGGGCCAAGCGCAGCCTCGATGCCAGAAGATGTGGGTATCGGTCAACTCCCCGCCCAGAATATGCAGGGCATGGCAGGCGGCGGCATCGTTGCATTTGACGGGGGCGGAGAAGTACCTAGGTTTGGTGGTGGTGGCTTAACACCACAACAACTTGCAAGTCTGTATGAGCTTGATCCAGTATTGGCTGCACAGGCAGAACGTGGTGTACTTAGCGAGTTTGCTAAATCTAAAATAAGCAGTTTACTCAGCGGTGCAAGAAGCGCAATGCAGCCTAGCGGTGGCATGCTTAACCCAAACATTCCTTTGCCTACAGCAGAGGGTGTTAAGGGCTTATTGGGCAAAGGTGCAAAAGTTGCAGGGAAACTTGCGGGGCCAGCAATGGCTGCGGATTTAGGTCTAACCGCGCTAGACTTATACAACACGCCCACAGAAGATATACGTAAGTTCTATGGGTATGACCAAAGCGATCCGTCTTTACTGGGGGATATAGCTGTACGAAGTCGGGCGGCTTTAGGTATGCTCAATCCTTTTGGTGACACATCAGAAGGCCTTAGAGCTATTAGACAACAAAGGTCTGCCGCAACCCAAGCACCGGCAGCAGCACCGGTACCAAACTATACACAAGACCTTGCTCCCGGAATGACAGCGGCTGCGCCTCTTCAAACTGGTGAAGAAAAGAAAGCACTGCCAGAAGACAAGAAAGCACCGCCAGCAGCAGTGCCAACAGCAGTGCCACAAGTGGCGGCACCAAGATTAAATACAGCGGGTATTGCGGCATTGCCAACAGACACTGCAACTATAGCTGACGAACTTAAAAAGATACAACCGGCGTACCCAACCGCGTTGCCGGAAGCGCAACAAAAAGGCATTGACGAGCTAACTAAGGCAGAACAAGCACTTGTAGACAAAAACTTGGCGGATATAGAAGCCGAACAGAAAAACCGCGCCCCAGCGCTGAAGGACTTTGAAAAGCTACTGAATGATCGTAAGGCGCGTATTGAAGGTCGTGAAAAAGACTTAGCGCCTATGGCCTTGCTGCAAGCTGGGTTGTCTATCATGGCTGGTACTTCCCCCTATGCGCTTGTCAATGTCGGTGCTGGAGCCACTGTTGGCATGGAAGCCTACAGAAAAGGTGCCGATAAGCTAGAAGAAGCCCGTGACAAAATGGACGAAGGCTTTGCCAAAATTGAAGAAGTTCGCCGCAATGAAAGTCGCATGGACGCAAAAGAACTGCGGCAAGCTAGGATGGATGCTATGCGGCCTCAAATAGAGGCAAAAAAACTTGCGATAAACGCTTTGAACGAAAATTGGAAATTGAGCATAACCCAAGCGACAAACATATTTAACCAGATGTCACAAGATAGGCGCACGTTTTACGAACAGGCATCACAAAACGTACGAGCACAGCTACAAGCCGACACATCCGTAACCACCGCAAACATAAACGCACAAACACAAAGAGACGTGGCGGGTATGCCGGGGGCTAATGAAAGGCTGTATAGTAGACTTGGAAATGGTGACGTTGCAAAAGGTCTCAAATTATTTGCTGAAAGTATGGGATATGGGGGGGATAAAACTTCTTTGGCAGCGCTCAAAGACTACACAGGCCCGTTGGGCGAAGCGAAACTTAAAAAGCTGGAGCAAGGTACACCCGAAGAACGCCTGACAGCAATGCAAATTCGCAATAAGCTGAAAGAGTTGGGTGGGATAGGTCGCATCGCCCCTGTCAATGTTGATAACGCGTTACCGTAAGCGCATAATACGGTTGCACTTCAGACGGATCGGCCCGCTGAAGTGTATTGAAACTAGCCGCACAATTTGGAACTGATATGCCTCTTGCACTGCCCCTACCAGACGGTCGCTACGTAACAATTCGTGAAGGCGAAACGCCTGAGCAAACGTACCAACGTGCTATGCAGATGTATCCAGAGGCGTTTGCACCTGCTAAGGCTAAGACTGAACCGACGGTAGGCGGGCAAGTAAAAGAGTTTTTCAAAGGTCTTGCCCCCGGCGCTGTAGGGTTGTTGGAAAGCGCTGCCGTTGGCGCATCCGCACTGCTCCCTGAAGAAACTGAAAAGCGTGCGCGTGAAGGTATTGCTGGCCTAGCTGCCACCGCCAAGAAGCCTTTTGAAGCTGCGCCGGGCTACGAAGACACGGTAGGGCGCAAGTTTGGTGAGGCCGCTGGTTCAATTGTTCCGTTCTTAGGTCTTGGCCCGTTTGGCTTGGCAGGTCGCGTCGGTATGGCGGGATTGGGTACAGGTGCCGGAGCGGGTGAAGCCCGTACTAGGGCAGAACAAGAAGGAGCAACCGCTGAACAGCGTTCAACTGCTACTGGCCTCGGTGCTGTGGTGGGCATTTCCGAGATGTTTGCGCCCATGCGCATACTGGGGCGTATTGACGAACCAATCAAACAAGGGGTAGTAGCGGGGCTTAAACGTGTTGCTATGGCCGGTGGTGAGGAAGCTCTGCAAGAAGCTGCCAGTCAAGCTGCACAAAACCTGATTGCCAAAGGCATATACAAACCTGAGCAGGAGATTGTTGAGCAGGTTGGGGAGTCCGCCGCTTATGGCGGTGCTGTGGGCGCTCTGGCACAAGGTTTGATAGACATGACGCTGGGTCGCCGTGCTCGAAAAGCAGGCGCTCAATCTGAAATTGAAAAAGCCCGTGCGGAAGCCGATGCTGCTAGGGCCGAAGAAGAAGCCCGTAAAGCTGATCCTGACTACCCCCGTCAGTTTATTACCGACTATGACAGCCGCAAAGAGGCGTTTATTGCTGCCAGAAAAGCGCTGAAAAAGCCCGGTAAAGACGCTACACCTGATGTGTGGGCCGTATATGATGAACAACGGAAAGCTGTTAATGAGCTTCGTGAGGGTCTGGCAAAAGACGCAAAAGAGTACAACACACTTAAAACCCAGCTAGCCCCGATTCTGGCGGCTGAAGCGGAACAAGCCAAAGAAGCAGAAAAGCAAACGCAGATACAAGCCGATCTTGCCAAGATGCGGGAGGAACAGACTGGACAAGCATTACTGCCCGGTTTTGAAGCTGAAACGGTAACACCACCGACCGAAGTCACAACGCCTACCGAGACTGTCGATTATGCCGAGCAAGCCCGTAAGTTAACTGCATATTTAGAAGAGATTCGCAGTCAAGCAGCCGCCACCACAGTGTTGGCTGACAAAACAGCCCTTGCTAAGAAAGAACGTGAAACGCAAGCAGCCCTTGACGAAGCTAAAGAACTAGCAGAAAAAAATCGTGCTGTAGAAATAAGCACGCCTGCTGTAAAAGTAAAACAGCTTTTACAGCAGATGAATACCGCCACAGAAAATGGCGATGTTCAACAACAGGAAAAAATAGCCAAGAAGCTACAAGCGCTGGGGATCGAGGATATTTCAAAAATCCCTCCTGAACTTGATATTTCCAAAATCTCTCCTAAGCTTGCTTTAGGGAAGCCACTTCCATTAGCAGGTTCCGAATCTAAAGCAGCTTATAAAGCACGGGTGTACGAACCCGGCCCGTTGGATATTGAGGCGCAAGAACAAGAGACGCTTGCAGAAGCTGAACAACAGCGGGAAACCGCTGCAACGGAAGCGGAAAGGGAACGTAAAGTAGCACCCGAAGTAGCAGCTTTGCAACAAATGGGGCAGAAACCTGCGTTGACTGCAAACATTGGCGTGGGGCAAATATCTGGTGCGGTAGATAAACTTGTTGAAAATTTGCGTACAAATAGAGGTACGCCGCCTACTGCAAAAACAGTTGTTGGTGGTTTTGCGCCTATTAGCGAAAGTGACGAACTTCGCGCTCAATTAAATCTGGCTAGGACAACGGGCAACAAAGAAAAAACCCGCGAGTTGCTTGCGCGTCTTGACGCTATTGGTGCGCCCGAAACAGAGAAGCAAACTGCTGGGGAATTGTCTTTTGCGGAGCGTGCAAAAGCAGCGGGTGTTGAGGGGCGGTTATCAGAAAGGGCAATAGAAGACAACCGTGTAAGTCGTGCGGTGCAGCACCAGCTTCAGGCTTTTGATCGACTCGCAGATTTTGTACAGAGCGTTAGGGAGTCGGATCAAAATGTTGCGCAGGCGCGTAAAGACACTCTGCGAGATGCTGCGGAAAAACTAAAGGACACCATTACAGGACTAGCACTGAACGAAATTGATGCTAGACGCGCACAAAACGGTTTGGCGGAACTTGAAGCAGCTAAAAAACTGGATGTTGCAACACGTATCAGCAGCGTACTGAACGAATTGATTACCCGTGGAGCGGGTGTTTTTAATATACGCGAAATCCCCGCAGTTGTGCGCGGTACAGAAGTTGTACAAGGCGCCAGACAAGAACGCCCGCCTTTGGGCCAACGGATGTTTAATAATTTGCCTGCGGCAACAAATGCACTGCGTGGGCAGATGCGCAACATTATTGACAATGTTACAGAAGTTAAAGGTGTTAGAGCAGTACCGGAACCTAAAGCACCTAGGCGGGTTATTGGCGATTTGACTTTGCGTGGGGCAGAAAAAGAACGCAGTGTAGAAGACCAATTTAACGCAGCCCTATCACGCGCCAGTGAAGAAGAGAAAACGGCGCTAGAAGAACTTCAAGCCAAGCACAAAAATCTTAGCCCCGAAGCGCAGGACTTAGCGCTGGAACAAGCACGGCGTGTTGAGACAGGACAGGCACTTGATATTCCGGCACAACTTGAACAAGAACTAGCTGACTTGCGTAGGGCTGGGGTAAGTGAAACAGGTCAAGCGGAATTGTTTACTGGTGAATCTGAGCGTGGTGTTTTCAGGGCAACTACAAACAACTTTATTAAGTTTCTTGCTAGCGGACAAGTGCAGAAGTTGCGGATGGTTTTGGCGGAAGAAAACAAAATTGCAGAGCTTCGAGCCAAACGTGCTAAAACCATACAGAAACGGCTAGATGCAGAAACGGCTAAACGCATTTCTGTTATTGACAAATTAGCAGCGCCTTGGTTTGAGCATCCGGTAACGGCAGCGCGTAAACAGTTTGAAAAAGCTGTAGACAAAAATAAATCGGCAGTAGCACTGGCGGATGAAATAAACGCTAAGCGCACGGTTGTGCGGAATCGTATTGCAACTATGCTTGCGGACATTCAAGACGCGCACAATAAAAACACAAAACACTTAAAAGATACAACTGATCTTTATGACAGCGTAGTAAAAGCCTATATAGGCTCACCAGAAGAAAAGGCAAAGGAAATTAGCCTTGCTTACTACGAAAAAGAACTTGCAAAAGCGCAGAAAGCTCATGCAGCTAGCCAAAAGACGCTTGATGCGGCCAAGGCTTTGCAAGTGCGCGTACTGAACGACTTTGCCGCTGACACTGTCGATAATGCCATAGTAAGTGCTGGCTCTAAAGCTGAGCGCAAAATTGAACTTGCCAGACGCGCTGTTATAAAAGCGCAAAACGAAGAAGCCGCTGCTAAACAACGACTTGAAATACTAAAAAATAAAAGAAAAGAACCGACTTTGCTTGAACAGGTTCAAACTGAACTTGAGCCTAAAGTTACCGACGTAACTCGTGTTTACAGAGACACTTCAGACCCAAGTGTGCAAGCCAAAGTAGCACTCGCACGATTGCAAATAGGCAAAGCAGAAGCTGCATACGAAAAAGCCACTACTGCTGCCGAAAAAGCAACGGCTATTAAGGCTATTGAAGACGCATACAGCGACATGTACAAGGCGCTTAATGATGCGCCTCAACGACGCGAGCTTCAAATGTCTGAAGCGGAAGCTAAGGCACAGGAAGCATTTGATAAAAAACAACAAGACGTAATAGAGCAGACAGCTAAGTTATTTGAAGACGCAGCGGGTATAGCTCCTTTAAAAATGACGGAGCGCAAAATTGAAGGCGTTGTGCGTGTTAAACAGGGTGCTGCAAAAGCCGTTGCAAAAAAAGAAACGGTTGCTGCGCAAGAAGCACAGTTCCTTAAAGAGCAAACAACTGGTGAGTACGCGGCATCGACGCTAGAAAAACTTGCTAAAGCAAGAGCGCGGCGTAATGAACTACAAAATCAGATTGACTACATTGATGAACATAAAGCAAAAGCACGTACCCCCGCCCGTGCTAGGCAAAACGCTGCTAGAACAAAAGCGGTTGCAGAAAGAAACGCACTAGACGCACAAATTGAAAAACTTGAAACAACACAAAAGGGTGTCATTCAAAAAGCCAAAATTGAGAAACGTGCAGAAAAAGAACTGTTTAGGGAGCGCAACAAAATACTGCGTTCAGAAAGTAAATTACAAGAAGTTGTTGAAGGAAGTGAGGGGCCAGCGGTATTCCGAACTGCTACCACAGCCGGGCCTAGTCTTAAAGAACAGACCATTAAACGCATAACGGACAAGGTGGTTGAAGGCTGGACTAATGTTCCGGAAATTACTATTGTCGCGGATGAAAACGGCTTGCCTGAAAACATTCGTGCGCAAGCAGAAGCTGAGGGCATGACTGGGAAAATTCCCGGACTGTACGACACTGCAACTGGAAAAGTGTATTTGGTTGCAAGTAACCTGAAGACAGCAGAAGACGTTGTGTTGACTATTGCCCACGAAATCGCAGGGCACTTTGGTTTGCGCAGTATTCTGGGCAACGCATATGCAAAGACGATGAACCGTTTATATGACGGTAACAGGTCGGTTAGAGAACGTGCGGACGTAAAGCTGAAAGAAAACCCAACGCTTAGTAAAGAAGTTGCGGTTGAAGAAGTTCTGGCTGACATGGCTGAGACTGGCGCTACTCCGCAAGAACGCAATCTGCTCCAAAAAGTCATTGACTTTATTAAGAACAAGATTGTTGCCAGATTCCCCGGTCTTAGCATCGACAAGATTTCAGACAACGAAGTTAAACAGATTGTTGCAAACGCTCGTAACTACGTTAAAGAAGGCGCTACTGGCAAGATCGAAGGCGGAACAGCCGCAACAAGCGGACTTGTTTACAGGACTGCCAAATATGCTTCTCCTGAAATGGCAGCGGCTGGGGATGCGCTCGATCCGTTTGTGTCTAAAAACAAAAGTTGGTGGGAAAAGACCAAAGCTAACCTAACGGGGTTGGCGTTTGAGACTCAACTGGTTGACCGCTTTGCAGGCTTTGAGCGTCTATCCAAGTACTTGCCTGAGCACATGGGCACCCAGATGATGTACTACTTGCGCATGTATGACCAGCGCATGAACATGGTGTCTCAGGCTGTTGCCAATGGCGCACCCCGTATTGTTGAAAAGACACGACCTGACGGCAAAATTGAACGGATTATTGAAGCTAAAGCAGGGCCAAGTATCAAGGGCGTCGTCAATACGCTCAAAGACGCCAACCCGATGGTGGGCAATGCCGAGGCTGTCAACCGCTTGTTTACCGCGTACATGGCTGGCATCCGCGCCAACAACAAAGGATTTGACTCGTTACACTTTGGTGAGGATGTGACGCAAGCCGATCTGGATAAGGCGCTGAGTGTCGTCAATAACAACAAGGCGCTGAAAGATATATTCGACAAAGCACGCGGCGAGTACAACGAATACAACCGAAATCTTGTAAATTTCTTGGTGGAAACTGGAGCGCTAAACAAGAAAGTTGCGGAGCGCTTGACTGCCGAGAACGACTACATCCCTTTCTACCGCGAACAAAACGGGGTGGCGCAACTTCTTATTGGCGGCGAAGCCCCAATCCGGATTGGGTCAATTAAGGAACAGCCTTATCTCCACGAGTTGGTGGGAGGCGATCAGCCGATTCTGGACTTCCTGACCAGCTCAGTACAGAACACCAACCTTTTGGTGGACATGGGTATGCGCAATATCGCTACCAAAAATGCTGTGTTTGAACTTGTCAATCTAAATGCCGCAAAATTTGTTAGGGGTACGCCGTCTGGCAAAGATGTTGTTAAGTTCAAAATTGACGGCAAAGACCAATACGCCGTGCTTGCAACAGAGCGCGTAAAAATTGGCAATAAAGAATTTGATACGGGCATCCCAGCCGATATTGTTGTAAAAGGTATGGAAGGTATTCCTACCCAGATGCCGTTTATATTCCGCGCAATGGCAATGCCCGCGCAATTGTTGCGCAAGGGCGTTACCCTGTCTCCTCTGTACATGGCGCGGCAGTTGTTCCGCGACTCTCTGGCAGCTCCGATTCTGTCTGGCGCTGACTTTACCCCGGTGCTGGGCGCTCTCAAACAGATTGGTTCCCCTGCTAAAGAAACATTGGAGCGTCGTGGCATTGTTGGTGGACAGCAGTTCCACGGAACTTCAGCGGACTTGTCCATGATTTTGAGGGACGTAGCTGAAGGTAAGCCGGGGTGGATGTCGCTACTGGCTAAAGCAGAAGCAAAGGCGATGGAAGCCGATGCGCTGACCCGCCGTGCCCAGTACAACAGTTACATCGAGCAAGGGCTGTCTGAAATGGAGGCCACGCTGATGGCGCTGGAGTCTATGAACTTCAACAAGCGCGGTGCATCGCCCAGCATTCACATTGCCAACGCAATGATCCCGTTCTTTAACGCCCAGATTCAGGGCTTGAACGTGCTTTATAAAGCCATGACGGGCAAGATGCCGTTCAACGATAAGCTGAAGATTCGCAAGAAGCTGTTGGAGCGCGGCGGCATGATGGCTACAGCCGCAGTTGTTTATGCCATGATGATGCAGGATGACGAGGCATACGAAAATGCAACGCCAGATCAAAAGTACGGCAACTGGTTTGTGCCCATCCCCGGCATCGACGAAAAACTGCGTATTCCGGTGCCGTTTGAGGTTGGCTACATCTTTAAGGCTCTGCCCGAGGCGTTGGTTAACAGCATGACCACGGAGCATGGCGGCGAAGAAGCGGTCAAAGCGTTCAAACAGATTGTTCTCCAGACAATCCCCGGTGGCTCCAGCTACGGCATACCACAGGCGCTAAAACCCGCTATCGAGGTTGGGCTTGGCAAGTCGTTCTACACAGGCCGTGACATCTTGTCTGCACGCGAGAAAGAACTTTTACCAGAAGAACAGTTCCGCGCCAACACCACAGAAATTGCTAAGGCTTTTGGCAAATTGACTGGTACATCACCAATCATGGTCGAGCAGCTTGTCAAAGGCTACACCGGAACTATGGGGCTGGCCTTCTTGCAGGCGCTCAGTGTTGGCGTACCGCCGGGGGAGTCCCCAGAAGCTGCGGTCAAGCGGTTGTCCGACTACCCGGTGTTTGGCAGTGCGTTCCAACCAAACGATGCTGGCGGAATCATAAACAGCGTATACGAACGCATGAATGACGCTAAAAAGGTGGCAGACACCTACACAAAAATGCTTGAAGACGGGCGTGTCAATGAGGCAGAGGCATTGCTTCAGCGGCGGGGGGAGGACATTATGCAGAATGAACTTGGTAAAGAGTTCCGTTCTAATATGCAGCAGTTGACCGCCGCCGAGCGTGCTATCCAATCAGCGGACATGTCAGCGGCTGAAAAGCGCAAGCAGTTGGATGAGCTTCGCCGCCTTAAGATAAGCGTTGCAAAGACAATCAGAGAAGTCTCTGACCAGCTTGTATCGGTGTCATTTAGCCTTTAAGCGGAAGAACCACACGCCCATAAGCCCTTGTCTAATACCGACTTTGGCTTTGGCATCGAACACACGATTACGCAGGGCTTCTTTCAGCCCTGCGTCCCTAATTTCCTCTGTGTTCAGGCAGGGCACGAAAAAGCCCTTGCCTTTATCCACCGACAGCCACGGGAACAGGTGCGTGTACGATGACGGCATCGTCTGTCTCGGTTATACGGCGGCTTATCCGCATCGCAGCCACCCGCATATGCGGCCCATCGGTCTTAGCCATCAGGTCTTTGCGCTGTACGTAGCTGACGTTGAACAGCCTCTCTAGCTGACCTTTGAATGTGGCGTAGCTGAAGCTCATGTTGGAGCAGTACGATCTGAGCAGACGCTCTTCTATGTAGAAGTCAACGCAGCCCGCAGTGACACCGTGCTCAACCCTGCCCATAACCTCAGTGCGCGTGGTGTTCTTGCTGACAATTGAGCCATCGCTAAACGATGCTGCCAAACCAGCGCTATCGCCGTACTTGACCACAACCAGCTTGCCTTGGTATTCCTGAATATAGGAGTTGAGGACGTCCTCTGCTGTGCGCTTACTTCCAAGGAGGCTCTTGCGTTGATTGTTGAACACATCGCGTAGGCACTCTATGATCTCCTTCATGGGGATGTCTACTAAACCCCCGTGCTGGCTATTAAACAGTACCCCAGCGGCTATGATGGTACCCGCCCCAGCCATCCAGAACCGCTCGTCATTGGGGGCGTTGTACTCTTTGTACATCTGCTGTACTGTACGTTTAACCAGCTCTCGGACGTAATCCACGTTGTCCACCAGATACTGCGCGAGGATTTCCCCGGCAACGGCGTAGTTTTCCTGTAAATTCTTGATAAGCTCGATCTCTTCTGGCTCCCAGTTTAGCTTCTCATCTATCTGCAACTCAATCAGGCGGCGCATTTCACCCTCGGAAGAGTGAAGCCTTGCCCCGGCAAGATAGTCAATCGCTGGGCGGTTGGACGACATGATGGCAAAGCTGGCCCAAGTGGATAGGTTGACACGCTCCTTGTTCGTACCGGACTCCATACGCTCCTTGCCGCGCCCCTCAGACATGCTGAATATGAACGCCGGGAACCACTCAAAATCTTGGCGGTTTTTGGATGTGATCTCATCTGTGATCAAGGGCAGACTGCGAAGATGTCCTAGCCGTTGTTGCATGGCAACTGGAGATGTGCCAGCTCCTGTGCGGTAGTGTACAGGGTGACCCCAGATTGACGCCGCCGCATCCAACGCCAAAGACTTACCCGTACCGGACTCACTTGATGCGGCGTGTAGCGTCACACCGAACAAACCCGTAAACCGCATCAGAGGAGCGCCTGCCCCCGCCAACATTATTGTTAACTGCTTCCACAGCTTGCGCCTGATCATCATGTTTATGATTTCTCGCCACTTATCCAGATTACCAGTGGGAACGGTGTTGGCGACAATGTTGTCTAGCCCCATTGGCACATACAAAGGCTTTTCATTTTTCTTGTAGATACGGGAAGCAAACACAAACGAATCGTCGTCCGCCCAACCATAAGATTCTGGCACCATAATAGGATTTCTCTCTAAGCTAAGTTTCTCCACGCTTGCGCGTACGTATTCAAAAAAGTTCTTATCGCTACTGGAGCTAAACGCAGCGACAATGTTCTGGCTGGCTAGATGCTTTATGGTGTCGTCCTTGCTGGCTATACATTTCTGCGGCATGACTATTTCAAACGTCTGACGGTTGCGCACAGCAACAAAGTGCACTTCGTGGATACCGCCCTTATTCAGAATATCAATAGGGAACAGATCGTAAGGCAGCAGCATGATGTGGCGCTTTGTGACGTTGCCTTGGTCGTCTACTTCATCACGCTCTAAAAACACACCGCCTTGTTTACCGTATGCATAGCCCCTTGGCGGCGCGGGGCGCATGACCTTGAACTCGACAGTATCGGGATTGGGGGCGGCATCGGTTTCTACGACAGATTCTTCAGTTACAGCGGTTACTTCACGCCCCCAGATAAGGGGGTTAGTAATCTTCCCTCTGAATTTGCAGTTGCCGCATACGCCGGGGTTCGCATCGTTCATAGCCTCGCATGAGTACGGCCCCTTGATCTCATGTAGTTTCTGGTACATCCGGTCATGGGCGTACGGGTGCATGTCGCTTAACCAGAGGCCAGCTTTCTCCCCATCAATGCAGCACTTTGTCCAGCTAAGCAAGCCACGCCACAGCGGTTCCATGCCGTCATCAGACGCATTGTTTATGTAGTACGCAAGCTGACCGCAGCCGTTGTTGCTTTTTGTTCTGAGCAAAATTGTTTTGAAGCGCGTGACACTGTTGCCAGCCAACGCTTGAGCCGTGGGAGAAAGAGAGTGGACACTAGTCGGACGCTGCCCTGCCAGCACAAGAGAAGACGACATGGGTAGTTTGGCTTCACCACTAAACCCCTTGGCAGTGAGTAGCGCATCTATGTCCTCAACCTTGAACCGATCTCCATCCGCAATGAAGCGGACAGTTGTCTTCTCGCGTACGGCTTTGCCGCTCTTGACCCCGGTATTGGTCGAGTCAAACACACGCAAGACACGGGAGGCATCCCCTGTCACAGCGTTGTCTATACGCAGACCTTTCTCGTTACACAGCTCCTTGAAGCGCCGTGCCAGCGGGTACCACTCGTCTTTCTCAAGAACCCTGTCCAGAGGCCAGTATGCGTGTATGCCGCCGCCTGAATGTACGAGCCAAGGATCGCCCAGACCTGATAGCCCTGTGTCATCACAGAACTGTTTAAGCGCGTGCGCCGCTGCCTTTGCACTTGCATATGACTTGGGCTTGATGTTACCGTCTGCATCGGGGATGTCCTTGGGGTGGTTGCAGTCCAGATCAACCGCCAGCACTTGACTGGCACACATGTTGTCCTTGGTGCGGTTATCCCCTGTGCTGAACGTGCCCAGTGCGAAATAGGTGTCGTACCCGCGCTTAGACCAGTCGGCTATCTTCGGTGCGATTTCATCGAGTGTCTCCCCGTATACGTGCTGTTTTTTCTTCGTAGTAAGTTCTGCCGCGCAGTAGTAGCCATTACCCGGCGACGGCAAAACTTCCGCTAAAAATTGAAGCGGTGTCATAGCACTCCCCGGATTAGTTGTGTACTTGTGCGATCAGTTCTTTAACATGTGCTTCAAGCTCATCGTTTTTATCAATGAGCCTAGCTATGCGGTTACACAACTCCAATACTAGGGGATCGGTGTGCTCGATATATGCAATCCGGATGAGTTCTTCGTCCGTCAAGCTGGTAGGTTGTACTGGTGACATATTTTTCTCCATGCCTCGTCTGCGGTACGCGAGGATTTCATTATTAAAAGAAGTAGCTCCACTCGGTTCTGGTACGCACCAAAAACATCCTTGCCAACAAACCAGTTGTACACAGTCTGCCTTGTTACGCCGAGCGCCTTAGCTATTTTGGTTACAGGGAAGTCGAGATGGATCGCCCAGCGCCCCAACTGATTGCCGGGGGTTTTAGGCGATGCCATCACGGCATCAATTGTTTTTTGAGAGTAGGACATAGTTTATTGGGCGGGGGGACTGGCGTGCATTGGCGTGCATTTAAGACCAGAGGAAACGCTATCGTGTGTATGTGTGTTCCAATTAACGAGCCAAATCTTTCAAAAAGCCCGACACACGCATAGCGACCGCTCCTGCCATCCCCCCGAAACTCCTTATGGGTTTTCTTCGTTGACTACGCCGTTGTCTAGGCGGGGCCACAAAAACTCAGTCGCCTCTTCAGCGCCGAGATTTACCAAGTCAGCGGCTGAATAAGTTTGCCGCGTGTGGCGCGGGTATCCCGGCCCCAAGAACACATGGTAGTTGCGGCGGTGCGGCACGTAAGTGATGCCGTTGAGTACGAACACTTTTTGGGGATAGCGTTCTAGTGTGCTTTCTTGCATTACTTTCTCCTTGTGATGGGGCGGCATCCGCCGCCCCGGTTTAGTTACTCGTCGTCCCAGTCTGCCACGATGTCTGCCAGTTTGGATTTCTTGGCAGGTACAGCCGTAGGCTTATCGGCGCTCTTGCGTACTTCAGGCTCGTCGTCCTCAGAGGCAACGGGCTTGGTCTTGGGAGCCTTGGCAACTTTAGGTGGTGCCTCGTCCTCATCGGCTTCAGTATCGACCTTCGGCGCGGCTTGCGTAGGCTTACCGGGGATTACCATCGGTTCAGCTTTAGCTCTGACACCATCCATCTGCGCCACGGTCATGGTAACAGCGCGTTTGGCATCGTCGGTATTGCCTTGTTGCGTGGCAATTGCATACTCTTCGTCAGTCAACCAGCGCATAGGCTTGAAGAACAGCTTGGGAGACTCAGCCTTGGTATCGAAACGCATCTGCGTTACAACCTGCTCCGGGTTAACTGGTGGGGTCTGCGCCGCCAAGAACCTAGCGTACGCCTGTAATGGGCGTTTGTCGCCATCTTCCTTGCCGAATATGCTCGTTGCTGGCAACGTCAGTTGCAGCACATCACCTTCAGGATTGTTTGTCAGCACCACAGCCAACCGCTGTTGGAAGCGACAAGCGCGGCTGTTACCGTTGCCTGATCCCGCCGCGTTCTGTGGGCAGCTAGCGCAGGCATTGCTCTGCGGTTCCTTGATGCTAGCGTCTGGTTTCTCACCGTCATTGCTCCAGCAGTCAGGGCCGCTGATGCGCTCAGGATCATACGCACCTTCGTAATAGATACGGCTGACTTTGGGCGCAGCTTTAACAATGATCACATCAAGATGACGCTCGTCAATCGCGGCGATCTCTTTACCACCAGCTACAAGACGAAACACGCCGCCCTTGATAGAGATGCGCTTGACGGATTGACCAATACCGCCACCCGTCAGGGCTTTGGCTGTGTCAGACAACTCGTTGTTACGAGCAAATGCAGGGACATTAGAAGACGAAAAAAGCGTTATGTTACTCATGGTGCGTTACTTTCTTACAGGTGTTACACGAAGTTCAAAGTCTGAAAATGAATTCAGACCGGGGGGCACTATGCCCGGATTTTCCTCAAGGAATGTGGCAATGTTTCCTTGACTGATACGTTGCTCCAACAACTCAGGTACTTGGTGCTCAAGAATAAATTTCCTGAACGAGTCCCAGTCATCGGTGCTGTATCGCGTCTTGTACGTCATCGACACACGCCCTAGGGAAGTGTTGATCGAAGTCAGCCCTAAAGACTTCATCCGATCCTTGATTGCTAACCGCACTTCTGTGCGTTGCTCTTCCAGCTTAGCAACCTCGGCATCAAGCTCGCTTATGCGCGTCTTGATTCTACCGTGAATAGCTATCAGTCGGTCAAGCGGTACTTCTTCATCTGACATTGGCTTTCTCCTTATTTAGTTGTCAAGAGTTAGACATTCTACACAAAAACAGACTCAACACAATACCTCCTTTCAAGAATTTATTTCAGCCTCAAACATGGCTGTCAGCAGGTCATTGTCAGTGACCTTGGCTTCCAGCGCTCTAAACATCTTGCGCTCCACCGGAGAACTCTGTATATGGACAACCGTCACCTTATCGCTGTTCTGCCCCTTACGGTCAGCGCGGGCGATTGCCTGTACATATTGCTCTACAGACATTAGTGGGCCATAGAAGACAACGGTATCGGCGGCAGTTAGGGTAATCCCGTGTGCCGTGGCTTGCGGTTGCATCACGAGTAGACGGGGATTCGGTTGTGTTTGGAATCGTTGAATGATGTCGCTACGTTTGCCAGCGCTTACTCCGCCGTGGATAACCTCGGAAGTAAACCCCCGCTTGATCAAGTGGGCGTGGATAGCGTCAATGCTGGAGCGGAACATGGCAAAGATAATGACCTTGCGCTCAGTCTCTTCCAGAATCTCTTCCAACACCCCCAAACGGGGGGCAGCATCGAATTCGACAACCTCCTTGTCGTCGGTGTAGGCAGCGCCACAACTGATCTGCAACAGCTTACTCAACCCAGCAGCGGCATTGACAGCGGTAATGGTTTCCCCAGCCGCGTTGATCAGCATCCGTTCTTTGAGCAGGTTGTAGTACTTGTTCTGCTGTGGGGTCAGCGGCACTTCGCGTGTCAGCGTCATTACCGGGGGCAAGTCCAAACACTGTTCTTTGGTATACCGGATTGCTGGTTGCAGCGCGTTGAACACCTGCCCCTTGGCATCTGCCTTCGGTGCCCACTTAAACATGGTCATCTTATACATGACCTGCTCACGCCACGACGTGAAGAATTTGGGCACACCCGCAGGGTTGACCAGCTTTGCAAGCCCATACGCATCTGCTGGCGACTGTGATGCTGGTGTCCCGGTCATCATCCACAGGTACGTCTCTGGCTTGATAATCGACTTGAGCGTCTTCCACCGTTTAGTTGTTACTGTCTTGTATGCGTTTGCCTCGTCCACGATAACAAGGTCAAAGCGCCCATCATTGTTTATCTCGTCGGCAATCAGGTTGAGTCCTTCATAGTTGCAAATGACAAACTCGTAGTCCGACTGAATCATCTCGATGCGTTTGGCGGCTTGTGTGTGGTGCGCTACGATGGCTGAACGATGAATGATTGAGTTGTTGAGATCGCTCATCCATGCAGATTGCATAATCGACAATGGACACAGTACAAGCACACGCCGAATAAGCCCTTGGCTCATCAGATAGTCAGCCGCCCATAGCGCTGACAGGGTTTTGCCAGTACCGGGGTCGTTGAAGACAAAGGCTTTCTTGTTCATTGTCAGGAACGATGCGGTGTCCGTCTGGTGCTCCATAGGCTTGTACCGTCCGGGCCAGTTGTACCGATGTTGTATCGGTGACGGCGCATCCTTTACGCCTAGATTGCGCAACACGCGCATCTCATCCAGCCCGAAGTACACGGCGATCTTGTATGTGTCGCCTTCTTTATCCAGCACCTTGTGCTTGGGGATTACGCTGTACTTGTGCGGGTTTCGTGTGCGTAGCACTACGGCTTTGTTGTCAATGATTTCCAATTGCTTTCTCCTGTTATTAGAATTTCTCTATGAAGAACTTGCGTACGGTTTCTTCAAACTCAGCTAGGTCAAACACCCCGCCTTCGCCATCTTCAGCAATGATTGTGATCTTGTCACCAGCACGCGCCAAAGAAAACCTGCGCAAGAACAAAACATTTTGCGGTGGTGTGTAGTCCCTGTCAACGGTGTTCCAGTTGCTTAGCGGCTTTGTCAGCCAGTCTTCAAGGCTCATTTGTTGTCTCCTCTGTTAGCTGAACGAGCGCGCAAGCGTGTGTTACCCGGCGTTGACTTGCCGCCTTTGCGCATCGGCACAACGTGGTCGATGTCCTTACCCGCACGGTCAATACCCTGCTTGTCATATGAACGCCGTGCGCGTTGGCGCTCGATCTGATCTTTGTCTTCACCACGCTTCTTCTGAAGCTGGTACTCATGTTTCCAATTTCTAGTAGCCATTTTTAGTTCCTCTTCATGTTGTACTCACAGGTTTTAACAGGACACCAGCCGCATAGCGGTGTCGATCTTGGGTTCCATACCCCGGTTGCGTGGGCTTGTTCAATCCTAGCAACACGCTCACGATAGTCCCACCAATAGTCTTCGGCCTCGCCCACCATGTAGCTGGCTTTGGCTATGTCATTCTTGACCACGAACAACAGCGCACCTGACACCCGCCTGATATGTGGGAAGTGTGCGAACACCATTAGCGCCATCAGCTTTAGTTGATCCCGATCCGGGTACCTGTTATTGCCAGACTTGTAGTCAACTACACGAGCGGTCAGATTCTCGTCGTCGATAATCAACAGGTCAGCAATACCGCGCACCCATACGTCTGCGTCACTGAACCCGCACGGCTTGAGGTCTTTGGTAACGCCCATCTCATGCTCACACAGCTTGCGTCCGGGCTTTGCCTTGAGCGCATCGAGCGTGTCCTTGATGAAGTCAAACTGCTTGGGCAGCGGCTTGTCATCCCGGATGTATAACTCGGCAGCTTCATGCAACTCCTTGCCGTAGATCGTAGCGTCGGTGTCTTTGAATGGGTAGTTCTTCAGCACCTTGACTTCGTGATACCGGCGGGGGCATCCCTCGTAATCCTTGAGGGAACTGTGCGACCAAGTGACTGGCTTCATTGCGTGGAGTCCGTGTTGTAGTAAACGTGCCGTACCTGCGCAAACTCTTCGTTAGAAGTAACAGCGTGGTATGCGCTGTCGAGCGCAGACCGAGCGGAATCAAAGTGCTTGAGCAACTTGGACAACTGTTTTGTCTCACGGCTTGTGACGCCGTTCTTGTTGGCCACTTGGACGTAAGCATCGCGCACAGTGATGTACGCCGCACACATTTTCTGGGCTAGTTCAACATGCTCTGCATGAGTCATCTTTTGTCTGCGTGCCATATCAAAACCTCGCTGTGCGTATTGCTGATGCCAAGCGGCAACTGAACTCTTCCACAAACGATTCTCTATCGTTCAAAGCATGCTCACCCATACTGTGCAGAATGGCGTGGGTCAACTCGTGCCAGAAGGTTTCCTCCAGTGCCGACAGTCTGAACGGCACACCGTGGTGCGTTCGTGTAGCCAGCTCGATCTTCTGTTTGTCGTAGTAGACACGCCCCATTTCGCTTTTGTTTTTCATGGACTCGACCACGTCCACGCTGTACCATCGGGCGCCAACCCGTATCTTTCTAGGCAGTCTCAGTGTTTTCATTTACTTTCTCCTTTCAGTTTTTAGCCAAACCATAACGAAGGTGAGCACCCACTTCAGAGTTAAGGGGCACACCTTTTAAATAACGCGGTTCAATAACCATCTGTTCCCATATCCACTTCTTTGCATCTTCAACTTCGTCGTCAGGGACGACTGCAATCAACTCATCGTGGACGGTTCCCGCCACAAAATAACGCTTAGCAACTCTCAACATGCCATCAGTCATCACGATCCGGGCAGTACCTTGGACTATGTTGTTGGTGATCTTTCCGGCGTATAGCTTGACTGGCGTCTCGCCTTCGTTGCCGTAAACCCACCCTTCCTTAGTCTTGCGCAGATTGGGATAGCGGATCGACATACCGTTGGGTAGGACGATCTCTTCTTTCCTGAAGGTAATGCATTTATACACCAACTCCTCGCCGCCAGCAAGTGATTTTTCAAGCGCCCTGCCGCACATATCCCAGAAGCTGACAACGGGGTGTGACGTAGCCCTGTAAATGTCAATAATTTTCTTGGATGCGCAGCAATGTATTAGCAACTCCTGCTCCGTACAGGTATGGGGGATGGCTTTCATCCGGGCTAGGTTGTCTTCCCAGTCCATAAACCGCTCAAGGTAGTCCTGCGTTACGCCTAGCTTCTTAGCCTCTGCCTTTGTGTAACGCAGGGGCGGCGCACCCAGAAACCCAACCAGCAACTGCCCAGCAAACGATGCCCAGCCCAACCCATATCCGGCACCGAGAAGGGCGGATTTTGCTGACTGCCTCTCTATGGGGTGGCTATCCTTGGTCATGCCGGGGATGTGGAACATCTGTGCGCCAAACGCTGCGTATGCGTCTGCCCCTGACCTGAAGATGTCCATCAAGTCTGCGTAGTCAGCGAACCATGCCAGCACACGCGGCTCGATCTGAGACAGGTCGCCCACCACTAACTGATGCCCCTCCGGGGCCATGATCGCCTTGCGTAAGAACGACCCGCGCTTGAGGTTCTGCATGTTGATAGCCGACCCCTTAGCCGCTGTCCAACGCCCTGACTTGGCACCGTAATAACTGAGCGGCACAGGTAGCGGCCCTCGCTGGGATATATCAAGGAACCTCTGCGCCCTTGTGCGTTCTGTTGTTGACTTGACCTTGAGCCTTGCCTCACACAGCAGGGACACCTCCTCGTTGTCACCGTTCATCAGCGCCTGAAACAGCGCGTCATTCTTAGCCAGCGCAAGCGATGGCTTCCCCGTGGTTTTGCTTATCTTTATCGGCGGCTCCACGCCCATGCTCTTGAGTAGCTCGGCGAACTTCGGGTTCGATGCCAACTCCGCTTCCTCTATCCCTAGCTTGTTCAGCAGCGCCTCGCGCTTTCTGCCCTCTTCGGTCAACGCCGCAATCAGCATCGGCTTGTCTAGCCTGAGGCAAGCCTGCGTGTACATCTTCAGCGTCATGTCGATCAGTCTTAGCTCTGAGCTGGGGTATCCTCTGGCCAATCTAGTGAATACGTTTTCACATAGGAATACATCGTGTCGGCAGTAATCTGCAAGCTCGGCCTCGATCTGCGCATCCAACTCATAGAGTCCATCTGTTGAATGTACGGCTTGCCCTTTTGCGGGAAGACCAAAAGCATCTGCGAGTTTAGCGAGGGAATTGCCGACCTCCACGCCACGTAAAGCTCTAGCCATTGACAGCGAGTCGAAGATAAAGGCGGGCTTAACGCCGTACCGCCAGCAGAGGATGGAGACGTCAAACTGGGCGTTGTGCGCGAGGACTGCGGTTTTGCTCCAGTCGATTTTTGAGATGTAGTCTTTGAGGCTGTCATGTCCGACCCACTCAACAGGGTCTTTGCTGCCGTATATGTGGAAGCATGCGCCGAAAGCCTTGAAGCGTTTGTCACGGATGTACTCCTCAGTGGTTAGTTTGGATAGCGTGTAGTCCTTCTTATCCCAACGTGTCTCAAAATCAACAGTAATTATCTGGTCGTATGGTTTTGTCATGCTTTCTCCTTATAGGTTTAATTAAACATTTGTTTTGGCGGTGCCCCCTCTGTGTTTAGGTAACCGAAAAAATCATATGCCTCATTCATAATGTTTGCCGCACTCATGCCGCTACAGTTCATCGTGATGACGTTGTCCAGCTTGTCCTTAGTACCGAATAACACAACGGCACAATCATCCCCGGCAGTATCGTAGCAAAGCACAAACTCGTACAAGACCGTGCGCAAGTGATCGCGCTCGTCCTCAGACATAGCCGCCACACGGCGTTCAATTTCTTTCTCAAGCTCGCTTCTAAGTTCATGTTTTAGCATGCTAGTACCTCCATTAGTTCGTGGTAGTTTGTTTCGTTGATGACAAGGGCGATGCCGCCCTTGTTGCGTATGTTTTCCATATGGCTTTCTTGTAACGCCGTTGGCTTATTGTTACCTGCTTTAGCCTCGACCGCAATGAACCGCCCCCTGTGGCAGATTAAAAAGTCGGGTACTCCCGCGTTGCCGTACCCTGACCCTATTGGCATAGCGTAGTAAGCGCCTGCTTCGGCAAGCAACTTCTTGATGTGCTTCTTAACTTTTACTTCGGGTGTCACAACAACGCCTCCTCTCCGTCAAAGTGATGCTGCTTCCTCTGCCGCTTATTAAGCTGCTTCAGGGCCTCGCCAGTTGCTCGCTGAAAGGGATTCCACTTGTCCCAGTTTATGGGCGCGGCTTTCTTTTTGTGCGATGGCTTTTTCGTGGGTTGTGAATCGGTGATTGTTTGCACACTCCCTCCTTCTATATACGGCGTTGTCTTTCATGTATCGGGTTTCAAGTACATCAGTCCAAGCCCCGCACTCAGGGCATCTCAGTTGTGCGCTCATCAAAACCCTCGGCTTGGTAGTGAATACGCATCCATTGAACCGGGACGCTTCTCGGTGATCAGATCACCATCCCCCGTTTTATAAACACCCTTGCGCCAGTCGTTAATCAACTCAGTCTTTGCCACACCGGGAGCATCAAACACCTGCCGCCCCTTCGTAGAGATATGGTAATTGTCACCATCTTCATAGATGTAGCCATTGTGAACCAGCTTGGTCAGCGTTAACTTAAAAATGGGGGTGTCCTTGTCGTGCGTGAAGTAGTGTAGTTTCCTCGGTGACGATGCAAGGCTGGACAGGATGTCCATCTGTTGTTTAGTGAGTTGTTTCATCTTAGTAGTACTCCTATGATTTCATGATGTTTATTGACGGTGTTTTCGCCGCCCCTTGTCCCCGAACGGGATTTGGTTTGGTACTCAACTATTGCTTTAGCCACAATCGAAACGCGTTTGCGCCAGTTAAAGTCATTGTCCATTGACTTAACAATGTTTGTTCCGGGCCAGTAC
>Ga0075459_1000034_pt1 | contig 21748 bp, 8 predicted proteins | sample DEB3_08_DNA_2_FD_76333 | JGI IMG/M metagenome (GOLD analysis project Ga0075459, IMG submission 76333) | Aqueous microbial communities from the Delaware River and Bay under freshwater to marine salinity gradient to study organic matter... | ecosystem: Environmental > Aquatic > Marine > Coastal ...
AACATTACCATGACTGCCCGTGGTTCAGCCTTCCATGTAGCCAATGTTACGCTAACTGGCGGAGCACCTGGAGCAAATGCTCAGGCTCGTGCTATCATGGGTCCTCCAGGAGGCCATGGTAAGAATCCTATTGACGAACTAGGTGCATACTATGTCATGGTCACGGCCAAGCTGAACTATGACGAAGGCTCTGGCGATTTCCCTGTTACCAATGATTTCCGCAGAATCGGTATGCTTATCGATCCACAAAATCATGGCAGCAATGTACGTGCTAATGCTAATACACTGACAGCGGTTTACAGTCTAACAACTGCGAACACCACTGCAGCATTTGCTGTTGACGAAATCATCACAGGCAACGTTTCAGGCGCGGTTGGTAAGATTCTTTCAACCACAGATCCTGTTGTTGGCGGTGCAGCTGAAACCAGATTTATACAGCCCTTGGCTGACGCTAATACAAATCAGGTAGCATTTACAACCAGTGATTACATTACAGGTTCAAATTCTGGCTCCGTTGGCCGTGTAACCGCAGTCAACAGTCCTGAAGTCAAATTACATAGTGGTACAGTTCTATACGTTGATAACCGTAGAGCAATTAGCAGAGCCGCAGACCAATCAGAAAGTATTCACATTGTAATAGAATTCTAAGGTTATAGACCATGCCATACGTATCAAGTCAGTTTCCTTACTATGACGATTTCGATCCTAGTAAGGGCTATCATCGAGTCCTGTTCAGACCAGGCCGAGCAGTACAGGCGCGTGAGCTTACACAGCTCCAGACCATGCTGCAAAACCAGGTCGGAACACTGGGCCGTCATTTATTCAAAGAAGGAAGTCTGGCGTTCCCAGGTGATCCTCCGCAGTATCGCGGAAACCTGGACTATGTAAAGCTCGAGGTTTCTTACAATGGTGTGGATGCCGATGATGTCATTGGAAGCATCATCAACAAGAAACTGAAAAATAACAGCAATGTTACTGCTACTGTGGTTGCTGCCATACCCAGTGAGAATGGCGATCCTCCAACAGTATACATTAGCTATGAGCGCAATGCCGACGATGGTATCACCAAGACCTTTAGCAGCGGCGACATACTAACACAGTATTACAGTTCTTCAAACAATTACCTGCCCAATGTTCAGGTACAGGCAATTGCATCAAATTCAACAGGTCAGGGATCTGCAGTTGGCCTGACAGAAAATTATATTTTCATACGTGATACTTTTGTGAAGCTCACCAAAGAGCTAAACATTGTAGACAAGTATAACAGACTGACCAGTAACAGCGTTGGTTTCAAAATCTACGAGGACATCGTCACCTATGCTGACGACAGCGATTTGCGCGATCCTGCAGTTCGTACCGAAGGCAGTGCAGACAGCAACTATTACGCTCTGGGTGCAGATCGTTACAGAATTCGCATTGAGTTGGAAAGCCGTAGCCTGCTCGAAGATACCACCGACGTTGATCCAAACTTCTTTGAGTTCATTCGAATCATCAATGGCGAAGCCAGCTGGGTTCGTGATGACATCATCTATGACGTTCTAAACCAGGAACTGGCTAAACGTACCTATGAAGAAAGTGGCGACTATACTGTAGAATGTTTCCCATTACAGATTCAGGAACACTCAAACAGCAGCAATGGTCGTGTTGTTGGTTACTATACAGCCAACGGCCTTAGCAATGCCATGGTAGCGGTCATGGGCCCTGGACTGGCCTATGTTCGTGGTTACAGAGTTGAAAGCAAGGGCACACAGCCAGTAACAATTTGGAAACCACGTGATTATGCCAATGTCAGCGCAACCACAGTAAACATTGATACAGGAAATTATGTCCTGGTTGATGGCGTCTATGGATTGCCAAATCTGGTCACAGACCTAGAACAGGTTACGCTTTTTGATGATTACAAATCCAGTTTATATGCAACCACAGGAACTGGTAACAGAGTAGGTACTGCTCGTGTTCGTCATTTCGAACTATTCAGTGGTACTCCTGGTCAGGCTGATGCACAGTACAAGATGTTCCTGTTCGATGTAAACATCGACCGTGGTCAGAGTATGCGAAGCGTCAAGAGCTTCCGAAGCTCAGGTGCCGACGCCATTGGCTTTACAGCGAACATTGTTCCAAATTATGTCTTACTTACTGGTGGTGTTAGCACAACCAGCGGCAGTGTTGTTGTTCTTGGTACACGTTCAGCCTTTGAATTTGATTTGGCTGATCCAAGCGACACAACAACATTCTCAGATTACATTCGCGTAGTTGCACCACAGGGAACACAGGACCTAAAGGTAGCCGCAACCTATGGAAACGGAAACCTTGAGCTCAGTGCAGCAGCCACTCTGACTACCACAGATGCTCCATTCTATGCGCATACCCTGGAGTTCAAAGAGCAGGCCAAGTCCAGTTATCTGTACAAACTGCCCTATGACACCATCAAGACTGTTGACTCAAATAACACAGCAACAACCTTTACAGTCAAGACTTTCTCAACTGCAACACTAAGTGCCAATGCAGCAACACTGACCATTGGCGGTGCAGTCAATGAAACCTGGCAGTCTCCAACCAATGAAGGTAGTTTGCTGCTTGTAACCAGTGGAGCACGAGCAGGTAATATATTCCCTGCAGTCACATTCATTAGTCGTTCTGCCAACCAAAAGACACTGACCATTGACATGACTGGCGTTTCTGGAGTTAGCAGCGCAACAGTTGTTGTCATGAATCCCAAGGTCAAGACTCTGGACAAAGCAGCACGCAGAACCAAGACCAAGAACCTAAACCATACCTTTGACATCAATGCCAGCACAACCTATGACAAAACTGTCATAGATCTGGACAGAGCCGACGGTATCAGACTTGTCAGTGTCTATGAATCACCAGCTGGCTCAGGAAGTTATACAGCATCAGGCGCTCGTGATATAACAAGTCGTTACACCTTTGACAATGGCCAAAGACCTGGTTACTATGGTTTGGCAAAAATTATTCGTAAGCAAGGAAGCCCAGCTCCAATTGCACCAATTCGTGTAACCTTTGATTACTTTAGCCATGGTGGAACTGGAGACTATTTCAGCGTTGATAGCTATACCGACAACAGCATAGACTTTGACGACATACCAACCTTCCAGACACTGGATGGCGAGGTTTATCTCTCAGACTATATTGATGCCAGACCAGTTATCAATCAGGCAGGAACAGGATTTAGCAGCACTGGATCAGTCAAGCCTGACTTCTTCGATCTTACCAATCCTTTTGTTACCAGCATGGAATACTACCTGGCCAGAAATGCCAGCGTGAGTATGAATAACCTGGGTAGATTTTTGGTCAAGTATGGAGCCAGCGCTCCCAAGGGACAGGCCAGAGATCCTGAACCAGCGGATGATGCAATGCCGCTATATATTATCAGAATGCAGCCTTATGTCAGAAATGTAGACAAGGATGTTCGCATTCAGAATCTTTGCGTTCAAAGATATACCATGAAAGACATTGGTAAACTTGATCGCAGAATTACTAATCTTGAATATTATACAAGTCTAAGTTTACTGGAAAAACAGACCGAGAGTCTGCAGATCAAGGACCAATTTGGACTGGATAGATTCAAGAATGGTTTCATTGTAGATAATTTCACGGGCTTTGGTGTTGCCGATCCAACATCAACCACAGCCATTGATTTTAGATCCAACGAGCTAAGACCAAGATTTAGCCGAAAATCGTTCTAAGGTCCATTCATGCTAAAAGAAGCTTTTCTAGTACTTGACGAACCACGCACCCTGAATGAAGTAAAGTTACGCAAAGCGTATCTGATGTTGCTAGGACGTGAACCCGAATTGAGTGGGTTCACGTACTGGATTGGCGACCTTGCCAATGGAGCATCATTCAGTAATGTCGTCAATAACATTGCACTCAGTGCTGAACGTCAACAATACCTGCAACAGGCCAATGGTAATCCTGTTGTAACTCTGATTCCGCGTGACGGTGATGGCATTATTGAATCAGGTGAAGCCGCGTTCAATACGCAGCTAAATCGATTCAATAATCTGTTCTATACGGTAACTGGCGACATCATAAGCCTGCCCTATGAGCACAGCATTTACATGCAGAACAAGCTGGCTAGCAGCAATGTAAACATCAATCCATACGGTGTGGCTGCATTCATTGGCGCCATGACACTAAACCCACCTGAGAACAGTGTTGAGTTTAGCAACAAGAGTGCTCCAACAGTATTTGATGATCCTAATGATAACTATAGCACAGTTGTCAATAGTTTCAAGAATGAACTAGGAAGCAAAGAAGGCGTAACCGTCAATGTGGACGACGCCACAGGATTTTATGGTAGCTACTATGGTGAATGGGAACTAATTAGCCAGGGCTCACCTGAGCTTGATCCCAGCGATAACACCTATAAACGTGTTGATACCTATGGCCGTTACAAGTACGATTTTAGTATCAAGCCTGTAGGACAGACATCAGGTAGCTCAGGTCAGCGTCGCGACATCGTCTATGACCAGAATCTTCGCCCCAAGATGAGCGATGTAACCATAGGCTTTAGTGCTGTCGGACTGAAACCCAGCACCAGAGTATATGCGTTCTTTGGTGATCGTGCAGTAAGCGATGCCTGTACCATGTTCACGCAGAGTGCTGGCGGTCATGACATCATTAGCACTACACTACAAACAGACAATGAAGGTAAAATTCGCGGAACATTTACATATCGCGAATCAGATCTGAATTTTGACGCAGGCATCTATCCTTTTGCGCTTACAGACAGCACCACAAATTCAGACAACAGAACAACCTATGCTAGTTCATTGTTCAATGGTCTGGGTCTGGCTGGCTATGGTGAGGATACATTTAGAACACGTATTGCACAACAGAGTCTGAACAAGACCAGTTCTGTAGTCACTAGCCAGAACCGTACTGTGGTTACTGGCACAGTTGAAACACCTGTTACAACAGCCAAGAGCATTGACATCATTGACTTTTGCTTTGTGTATGCTCTGGGACGCAAGCCCAGCCAGGAAGAAAAGGTTGGCATTTACAATAAATGGGTTGACTACGGCATTGCCGACATGACTGTCTGGAACAGCATTGAGACTGCCAATACCTACACAGGTGCTGCAACCAATGGTAATGAAATCTGGAGTCCCTGGGGCTGGCCAAGAAACGATACTGTGCTTAGCTATGTTGACCGAGCAATTACAACAGTTGCCAATGGTACAGACAGCGCAGATCTCAGAAGCAAGTATGTGGCAGCAGCAACCTATCCTTATGGTACCTGGAACTGGATCTATATCAAAGATGAACCACAGTTCCCAGCTACTGTAAATTATCTGCAGTTCATGAATCAGGCTGATCCAGGAGCAAGTCTAACACCTCCATGGACCACCGATCTCCAATATAGTTCCTTGAACGCTGCTGGTGTCAAGGTTCTTACTGCTCTTAGAAATCTAATTTTTGATGTTATTGCTCTGAACAATGGTATCAAGCCTGCGGATTATCAGGGTACAATTGGCTTTGCTGCTCGCTACTATGGTATCATTGCCTATGACAATGATGGTAACCTAGTCGAGGGTACATCAAAGCTACCAACAGTATACAGACTAGCCAAGACACCCAAGGATTGGAATAGTAACGTTCATGACATTACCACAGTCTGGAACACCATTGGTACAGATTGCCAGCAGCCACACAAACTAGTTGCAGCTGCCAGTCCCTATGGTACACCAATGTCAACACTTCAGCTTGCTGTTAGCCGCGATGTTGTAACCAATGCAAGTTATTTGACCGTAGATACAGGCACAGGCGGCCTGGCTGGCGTTGATGGCGGCTCAGGTAATGGTCCTGCAGTGTTCATTAGTCAGGTTGAATATCCTGCAACCTTGGTTCCTGGTGCAGTTTACCAGACAGCAACCTCAGGTACAATTCAGTACACCCAGGCCTATGGCGGCGGAGCCAATGCCTGGAACTGGCACTTCAGTGGCTCAACCGCAGAACAGCCCTATAGTGCAACAGCCAGTGTCATGAAGATTGGTGTTCTCACAGGTAATCCTAAACTGACTGGTCAGCCCTATCAGTTCATGGGTATGCACTATGGTAACTATACCTGGCAGATTGCCATTGGTATCCAATCAGGACAGACAGGAAACACAGTCAATGTTCCAGTGAAATTGGTTGTTCAGGAAACTGGAGCAACATTTGATACCTGGATTCCAGGCACAAGTGCAAGCTACTGGGATGACGGTTCAAATGAAACCAACTTTGTTGACATCTATACTGGATACAAAGGTGCAGATCCTCTGGGTCTGAATTCAATTCATGATGGCAGACAAATTACTCTGCTTATTTTACCACGCGATGCTGCAGCAACACCTGCATCACCAGTTGGTGGTAGTTCAGGTGGTTATATTGCCGATGCTGGTATTGCGTCTATTCAAGATGCACTACAACAGGCCGGATAAACAAGGAACTAAGAAAACATGGCACAATATCAATACGAGTACATTGATGCTTGTATCCATAAAAGTGTACGCCTAGCAGGCGATCAACTTCTATCAGTACTGCTTGGATCAAATTTCAAGGGTGCTGGAGAATCAGACACTGTAAACGGAACAACCAGTCCTAGCGCTGGGCAGCGTGGCTATACTATTCTACAGACCTATCCGCGTCTGGCTGATGGTTTTGATAGCAAAAACATAGCAGAAAACTTTGTCAAGGACGGCGGTGGTGGTTCACCCTGGCCCTGGTATGCCGATGCCCGAGCAGCCTGGTATGGTGGAATCAATAGCACCTTCCTTAGCACGTTTAGCCTAAGCCAGTATGGCCCACGCTTTACTGTAGCTGACCCAATTGCACAAAGCTTCTTTGTTACAGGAAAAACAGTTGTTCTTAGTAAGATCGACGTTTATTTCAGAAACAAAGACGAAAACCTTCCAGTCTATGTTGACATTCGCAGAAACATAGCAGGCGTACCTGGCCCTGAGGTCATACCTTTCAGTACCAGCGTGCTGTATCCTGAAATGGTTCTGACCAGCGAAGATAGCAGTGTGCCAACAACCTTTATCTTTGACGGTCTGGTTCACCTCGAAGAAGGCGAATACAGTGTTGTGTTACGTACTGATAGTACAGCCTACGAAGTTTTTGTAAGTACTCAGAACGAACAGGACATACTTCGCAAGACCAAGATTACCACCCAGCCAAATCTGGGTTCGTTCTTCAAGAGTCAGAACCTCAGTACCTGGACACCAGATCAGCTCACAGATCTAAAATTTACCCTGTACCGTGCTAACTTCAATACCAGTGGCATGGGCATTCCTGTATTTTCTCTGCATCCAAATCACTTCAAGACCATGGCTTTGCAGGAAAATCCATTCGAGTTTTATCCTGGCAGTCAGAGAATTCGAGTACTGGCTCCTGGACATGGTATGAAATCTGGAGACAACGTTATTGTTGATGCCAGTGCCTATACCAGCAATATCTTTGTTGACAATGTAAACACAATCAGTGGTACCTATGTTGTTCTAAACAGCACCGACGATGATTTTATCATCCAGGGACGTGCTCGTGGTAATGCCAGTGTAATCAGCAAACCAACACGTGGCGGTGGTACTGGCGTTGTTCTTCGTGACAGTCACCATTTCGTGTTCGATACAATTTTCCCCGAGGTTGCATTCTATGCAGGTCAGGGCGCCAATGACTGGGGCATCGGTGGTGGCTGGGCGGCCTATAAGGTCCTGGACGCTAATAGCCGAACCTATTCATATGGCCAGCTTCAGGTAAACAGAGAAACAAGTTTTGACACAACCAAGGTTGTTCTCAATCCAACTGCAAATAATACTATCAGCATACCAGACATCAATCCTCTGTATCCTCAAGTTGCGAACATGCCAGAAACTCTGGTGCTCATGTTCCCATTGGTAAGTAATGATAGCTATGCCAGCCCTTTGATTGATCGCAAGAAGATCAAAATCAATCTCATCAAATCGCTGAGCGACAATGCTACCTTCCAGGCCAAGCATACCATACCCGAAGATTACAACATCATTGCCAGCAACAGCTATAATATTACCATTGAGCAGGTAAACAATCTAACAGGTCTGGGTCGTGCATTCCTAACCAATGGCGCTGAGGTAGCAAATACCATGACCATTGTTCCAGGAAGCTATATCAGTATTTCTGCTAATACAAATTCAGGCATGTATCGTGTTCTAAGCACTGACAGTGACAGCACCAATGCAAATATCTTCTTTGCCAAGATTGGTAACACAGCATCCGACGCCAATGTATTTGCGTTCACACCAAATGTCGTAACCGCGAACAGTGTAAGCATTCTGAACGGTCGCAACTTTATTGACGAACGTGCACCACGTGGCGGCAGTGCCAAGACCAAGTACCTAACCAAAGAAATCAAGTTTGCAAATCCAAGCTCAAGTCTGTATTTCAAACTAGATGTTCATAAGCCTGAGGGTACCACATTCAAGTTCTTGTACAGAACCAAGCCTACTGGTGATATCCAGGCCATTGAGGACAAGGACTTCGAAGAATTCCCCGCAGTTGCCATACCAACACCGCTGAACGAAAATGAATACTTTGAGGTTGAGACACAGGTTGATAACCTCCCAACCTTTGAGAGCGTTCAGATCAAGATTGTGTATTACATGGATCGTTATGCTGGACGCGCACCCAAGGCCAAGAACCTTCGCGTAATTAGCCTGGCATAATGAAATACAAGGTACAAGATCATCCAGGGTTAGTAAGAGACCAGCGAAGCAAGGCCATCATTTCCGAAGATACCGAGGCCTTGCAGCGGTATCTGACTGAAAGAAATTATAGACAAAACCTGGTAACAAAAAACCAGGGCCTGGAAACAGAGATACATACTCTGAAGACCGAAGTCGCCGAACTCAAAGACCTGGTAAGGCAATTACTAGAGAAACGATAAATGCCCGTCCTATACGTTTACACATCTAACACTATCAGCGAATGGCGTAACATTGTCAATGTTATGGGCGCCAATATCGGGGATCTAGATCGTCTAGATACTCCCTATCCTGATCTGGTTAGTGCAATCAATTCTATTAGCTATGTTGGCGGCGTAACAGCAAATCTAGAAGCCAACGTTGCTAACCTCGAGCTATTAGTCAACAACGTTGCTGCACAGTTTGCCAACGTTGAGTCTAATGTTCTAATACTTCAGAGCAATGTTGGTGATCTAGGACTACTCAGAACCAACGAAAAATCAAACCTTACCTATGCCATAAATGAGCTCTGGTCCAATGCTGGTCCTTTGCCCAACCTGGTCACAGTAAACAAAGGTAACCTGGTCTGGGCCATCAACGAAGTTTCAAACGCTGTTGCCAACCTGACAACCACTCAGGTTCCCGAGGGTGCCAATCTTTACTTTACCAATGCACGCTCCAGATTGTCAATCAGTGTTCTGGGAGGTTCACTAAGCTATAACAATGTTTCAGGTATTCTGGAATACGTTGGCTCAAATCTGGCCAATACAGATGAGCTTCCCGAAGGCCTGGCAAACCTATACTTTACCAATGCCCGAGCACAGGCGTTTATTTCAAATTGGTTGCAGTTTAGCCCACCACTGAATTTTGATAACGCCAATGGTATTGTAAACATTGACAGCCTGGTAACTGACAATGTACCCGAAGGTATAACTAATCTATACTTTACCAATGCACGTGCCAGAGCTGCAATTAGCTCAGGATCAAATCTGTTTGTCTATGATCCAGTAACAGGTATACTGACATCGAACTTTACAGGCAACGTTGGTGTTGAAAGCTTCAATGGACTAACTGGTCCTGTTGTAGTAAACAGTGATGACATACCCGAAGGAGTTGTCAATCTTTACTTTAGTACTGCGAATTGGCTAACCAGACTTGCACAGACCTATACCAGTAACATTGCTGAGAATCCTGATTCAAATATCAGTAACACAACCGTAGGCAATGTTTACTTTACCAATGCCAGGGCTCGTGCTGCAATCAGCAATGCAGACTCAACCATCAACTATGATGTAGCCAATGGCCTGATTAGTGTAAACACAGGCGCCCTGGTCAGTGGTGTAAGCAATGTCAATGGATACAATGGCGACGTTGTACTATACACCAGCAATGTTACCGAAGATCCTGATAGTCTGCTGGCAAACACAGACATAGGCTATGTTTACTTTACCAATGCCAGATCCAGACAGTCGATAACAGTTACTGGAGCTGCAACCTATGACACTGCTACTGGTAACATCTTTGTACCAGGGCCCTATGACTTTGCCTTCCGTCGCAGAATTTACACCCTGGCGGCCAATGGCACTGTAATCTCAGGACTAGATGACAATGGTCACAATCTGGTCATTGACCTGGCAGCAGCAACCGACGTTTATTTCAATGGTATAAAGCTTCGTTCACCAACACATTATACCATCTATGATGATACCGTAAACGGTCTGGGTAATGCCAACATTGTGCTAACCTTTACAGCTCTGACTGGTTCAGAGATTAGCACTCAGGAACTAACTGGTAATGCTGCAGTCATGCAGGGTTACATTACTGAGCAAAGAACTGACTATGTTGAGAATGTAAGCAATCTAACATCAAGTGCAAATTATTCACTGGATCTGGGTGGTGGAACAAATACAGTTTTCTACTGTGACATCAATCAGTCAGCCAATGTCAGCTTTACCAACGCTCCAGTAACTGCAAATAAGATGTTCCTGTTTACAATTTTGCTGGCTTTTGGAGCAGGCAATTCAGGAAGCTATAGTCTGAACTTCAATGCTAATATTAGCTGGGATGACAATGCGCCGCCAACGTTTACAAGCTCACCAGGTGTCATGGAAGCCGTAACATTCTTCACTCTGAACGGTGGGTATACATACTTTGGTTACAAAAATCTGAGTGCAGCACCCATACACATTGTCTAACGATGCCAATAAGTAGATCAAGAAGATTACGCCAAGCTCCTGTCGATTTACGATACCACCCTTATTTTCCTAGAACTTACATTAGCTTTATCAAGACTGTACCATATGAGTATAGACTTCATGTAAAACAACCAGGATGGGGTGGTAGCGACGAAACAGGCGATGGATCTTGGGAAAGACCCTACGCGACAGTTGATTTCGCGCGTAGCCAAATTCCTTTGCGTATGCAGGGTTCAGATCCTGGAATCCTCAAACACAATCCCTACATCAAACTAGCCGTCATTGTTTTCCCTGGTGACTATGTTACCAAGGGCGAAATAAACATACGTGCTCAGGAATACCCTGACAACCGTCAGATAGTCTTTACTGACTATTACCACAACCCAATTCTAAATCTTACCGATAACGCTCGGTACGAAACAACGGTCACTGAAAGTCCTCCTGACAAATCTGGTCGGGTAAAAACAACTGTGACCAAGAGAGACCGTTATCAAGGTCACTTTGCTCTGGCTTACCCTTATTGGTTTTATGAAGTTCACTACATTGGAGCCAGCGGCAAGAGTAAAATTTACTATAGCGCCTTTCCTGATTACTACAATCCAGTAACAAACCAGTATCGAGGTGCTTTTGCAGTCAAGGGCACCAACAAACTGGCTTATCTGGGACTGTTCCCCAACATATACTCAACAGCCAGAACCTATACTCAGCCTGCACCAGGTTCAAATGTACTGTATCAGAACAGCTTTACATTCACTGCTGTAACCGATGGCTGGCATACTATCAAGTACTATGTTGAGGATATCAGCAAAGATAATACAAAATGGACTGTGGCTGGCCTGGAAAGCAATGCCAAGCTAGCCTCCATAGATTTTGATGAAACCTATAACTGGTATTACATAGACCAGCCAAATAATGATCCATCAGGAAACCTACAAATATCAGAGGTTGGTAACGCTGGTAACCTTACACTAAGCGGCATTGCTTACATTGACGATACTTTCAAGCGAACAGGAAACAGTAGTCTAAACCTGAACAAAGAAGGTGGTGCTTTCATGACCTACAGACGTGGCGATGCAGCCAATGTCTGGGATCAGGACTTTACTGTCGAAGCCTGGGTATACCTGGGACAGGATAGTGGTACACTATATGTTGTTGCGGACGAAAGCGCGAAACGACTTATCAGGAACTATCGTCTCTGGATTACTGGAGGCCAGGTTCATGGCCGATTCCATCATAAGAACAGTTTTTATAGCGCCTATGGCTACGGCGGTAATGTTGGCAAAAATGAATGGCAACACGTTGGCATGCAAAGATCAGGCGAATATGTCTATATCTTGCAAAATGGAAGCATTGTTGATGTTCAGCCCAGCAGCTGGACTTCTCCACCAACCGTAGTAGGACAGGGCAATAGTACAATCTACATTGGCATGTTCAACCAGGGAAGTCCTCCAAGAACCTATGCTGGTAGTACCAATGCCTGGGTTGACGGAGTTCGAATCACCAAGGGCGTTGCACGTTACCTTGAGGATGGAATTACCATACCAACTGATTCGCTAACCAACGATTCAGATACACTATTCCTCATGAACTGCGATCGGGATTATATAGATCGCGGAAGTTTTGATCTGGCAATTCAGAAAACAGGACCTGCGGAGCTTTTGCCTTACAGCCCCTTTAGTGAAACAGGTAATGTAGCAAACAGCATACTGTTTACACCCTATAACTGGTATAGCACACCGCATAGCACCGATTTCAATCTAGGTACAAACTTTACTGTTGATTTTTGGCTATTCCGTCCCAGTACTGCCACGGGTTCATTTGCAGTCATGGCCAAGCCTTATTCCATAGACATTTACTTTACAAATTATCAGGGCTATGTAAGTCTGGGTAATAATGGAACCACCTTCAATCTAAGACAAGGTTGGCCAGGCTGGCCTGAAACTTCACTGGATGAATGGACTCACTACATGATGAGTCGTGAAGGGAACATAGTAAGGTTCCTAAAATCAGGAACTATTGTCAATACAATTAGTCTGTCGAGCAGTGCGGCTCTGGCAACCAATACCAGCAACCTCATGATTGGTTCGAGCACTGAAACTGGCAGTCGTACAGAACATGGCATTATCCACGGACTGAGAATAAACAATAATGTAGCCCTGGGTGCAAATACCTATGACGTACCCGAGGTAGAATATGTCATACCAGGTGGCGATACCAGCAATGTATTGTTGTTCGCTACAACTTCTAATCTGGAAACCGATGGTAGCACATATGGTCATCCCATTGTGCGTCGTTACAGTCGCGGTGGTACAGCTCAGACCAATCTGGCAGCAAATACTGCTGGTGTTCCATTCAGTCCCTTTGGTATTTTCCCCGAAGGAACAAGTCTAAGACTACAGAACAACAGACCCAAGCGCATAGGAACAACCTCTAGGTACGAAACGCGTGAATTAAACATGGTTTACATTCCGAATACTCCACTGGGTAATTCGGACTGGACCGTTGAGCTTTGGCTAAAATTTGCCAGCTACAGAGATCAATGGACATATGGTATTAGTACAGGCTACTTTATCAGTAATGCCCTGGATCCATTCAATCTAAAGACGGGCGAGTTTGCTCTTTACAACTTTTACACAACTCCTTACTTGCGTTGGAAGCAGCTGACCCACAAGACAAACAAAGATGGAATACCCAGAATCGCTGGAGAAAATTTTGGTTCAGGCACTATTGTTCCCACAGATTGGAACCATTTTGTAATTCAGAACGCAGGGAATTTCCTGAAATACTGGGTCAATGGTACATTGCTGATGCAACGCCAGACCATGATGAATGTTGGTGCAGTAGACCAGTATGGTAGAGCTCTGGAATGGACTAACAATGGTCTATGGATTGGGCGACCACGTGAACAATCAAGTTCATACTATTCTGATTTCCAGTATCACGATTTACGAGTAACAAGTACCGCAGTTTACAGTGCCAATGTATTCACTCCTCCATCTGAACCGCTAACCAGTGTGGCAGGAACAACACATCTGTTGTTCAATAGCCCAACAAATATATTCACCTCCGCCACAGCTTATCAAGGCACAGACCCTAGCAGACCTACGGCGGTACGTGACAGTCCATACCAGTCAGGCACAGGTAAGGGAAGCATACTGGTTCACAATACCATGATGCGCACCAACAAATCCGCTGGCAGAGACTCAAATCGAATCAAGGGTATTGGTCAGGGAGACTTTACCTTCGAGGGCTTCTTGTATAAGCCAACAGAATGGGTGAACATCAACTCAGAAAGTATTTTTGAGGCTGTTCCATGGGCGGGACCAGCCATGTATCTCCTGGCCAGAAAGGTTAGTGGACAATTCTATCTCAGAATACGTTTTGGTGTAGGCAATCTTCCTGGAGGCAGAAGTTCTTATAGCACTTACTACGATGTTATTGCTCCTGCTCCCAAGCGTCGTTGGTTCCATTGGGCAATTTCAAGAACCAACGGTAGCATTCAGGTTTACTGGGATGGTAAACTTATTTTCGCCAAAGGTGGAATATTCTGCAATCTAGATGACTCTGCAGTATACTTTGGCGGTGGGGAATTATACACGTCACGTTTTATTGGATACATGGGACAGAATCGTGTAAGCAAGATTGCACGCTATAGCAGTAGCTATACTGTGCCAAATGATCCATTCAATCTTGCTACAGATCCTCATGCTTCCAATGTTATATTGCAGGCAAACTTTGATGGACCGTACTACAAACACCAGCCATCGCAGGTAAGTTCAACTACAACACAGCCTGGTTATAGCTGGGGTCATAGCAACAAAGTCAACCTAACAGCTGGTGCTCATACACTGTTTACCAGCGCCATAGCTACAAGTCGTCAGCAAGCCATAGGCTGGGAAGTTCTTGATCCAGCTGGCAAGATAATTTTTGAAAGTCGCAAAGACGCTCGTGATAACAACCTGTCATATCTGCGTCATCCAAATAGCACAGTCCGTGGTTTCCATATCCTGTATTCAGGTGCCAAGGCCGAGTATCATCAGAATGCTCTGTTCGGCGGTCCCTATGTTGGCCTGGCCCCGCAGAAATGGATTGAGCCCAGGAATATCAAGGGCAACCAATACAATCCCTATGATCCAAAATTCACAGTCCAAACAGGTCAGGTACGTGTTGTTAGAAAAACACTGCCAGACAAAACTGTGGAGACTACAAACATCATTGGAAACCTTTCTCTGCTGAATCCATTTGAATTTGGTACCTGGATCAATTGTGGTATCGAAGGAACAAACCTGGTATTCATGAACAAGAATGGTGCCATGTACACGCAAATGCAAAACTGCACCTTCAGATATCCTGTTGGTGGTATTGGGCGTGGTACAGTTCTGGATAAGGTAAAACCAGCAATATCTAACTCAATTTCTTCTTATGCTGGATCTGGCGCTGGTGCCTATACTGGCAACCTGGTTATCAATAACAGTGTTCTGGGTGTTAGCATAGATGACGTAGATAACAATGCCCAGGCTCCTATTTACCTAAATTACTTCAAGAAAAGACCTGCTCATAAACGTGGAGCCGAGACCAGGAGCTATGTGTTTCCTGTGATTGACAATTCTGTGTATAGCGCCTGTATTCAGGCCAATACATTCATCATTACCAACAATGTCTTGCCAGCATTGAGTACAGAGAGTCTGATTACTTTCAGTGAGTTTGGAACAACAGTAAATACAAATGCAGGATCAACAAATAAACAGCCAACTAGCTGGACTCTGGCCAATGGTGCAGTAACTGCTTCCTTGGTTCCTTCAGCAGCGTCAACAGGAAGTTTGTACATGCCAAATGTACAGCCAAGTACAAACTGGCCTACTGTCACGCTGAACAAGAATCTATTGCCTGACGATACAGATTTTTGGAGTATTAGCTTTGACATGTATCATGCAGGCCCAGTAAGTTCTACTTTCCTGGCCTTTGAGAACTTGCTTATACTGGGTGATTACCAGCCCAGAGACCGTAAGTATTACCTGGGTAGAATTTTACCCAATACCTGGCAATTTGTGGTTACACATGCTGGTGTCAAGGTAGATCGTCCTACGGCAAATCCTCCAGTAATCTGGGGCGACCCAAAAACCTATTACAAGCTTCGTATTCTACGTCGCAGTTCTCCCTGGGACGGTGAGGCGTATAACATAGATGTAAGCGCACCCAATGAACTACGTTACCAGTTCAGAACAGACACCTGGTACAACGTCAAACTTGCCTGGGATGGTAAGAAAATTGCTGTTTACTATGATGGTGTTCTAGTTAACAGCAATGACTTTTACAGCGAAAGATCAACACGCTCTCCAGCAAAATATCCACAGTTTGGGTTCAGATACAACAACCAGGCACGAACTGTCATAGGTAAGATACCAGATTTGCCATTGAATAGCATGGCGCAGGGTGGCTTTACTCATTCAAATTTCAAAGGATACATAGCCAATCTTCGTACAACCACAGGTTCGGAGGTGCAGGAAAACCAGGTTGGGGTGTATACAGGCACCTACAAATGGGTTTTGTAAACCATAAATAATAGTAAACGACCTTAGCCAAAGACGGGAACTATGTCAACAACGCTCAATTTAGCCACACAACTAAATACCGACGGCACACTTCAGGCCAATAGTATACTTGGTCCTGAACTTGCCAATGGTTCCGTCACGGCTCGTACCATCAATACTGATGTAAAGACAGACACCATTGACGAAGGTAATGTAAATTTCTACTTTACAAATACACGTGCTCGCGAAGCCATTACTGTTACTGGCGGCGGTTCTTTTGACAATACCACTGGTATCATTACTATTGGTGGCCCTGGCCTAAACACAACCAATGTTATCGAAGGTGCTAACCTTTACTTTACCAATGCGCGCTCCAGAGCTGCTATCAGTGCCTTTGATGAAAGTATTATCTATAATGAAGAAACTGGTGAGATTAGAGCCAACATTGTACTATTCGCTGGTACCGCAGTCTATTCGGTAAACGGACAATCTGGTGTTGTCACTCTTACCGCAGCCAACATTGCTGAAACAGCTAGCCTGCAGTATTTTACAAATGCCCGAGCTCGTGCAGCTCTGAGTCCTGACTCAACCATCAACTATGTTGAAGCCAATGGCTGGATCAGCATCGGCCAGGCAGTGGAAATAACAAGCAATGTTCAGTTCAATGAACTGGATATCAACCTCATAGCATTCAAAGATACAGACGGAAATGCTGAGCTTGAAGCCAGCATGTTCTATAGCGCCAATGCCAATGCCGTGGTAGTCAGTGCAGGAATTATTCCTAATGATGCACAGGCTAATACCATGGACCTGGGTTCGGACGCACAACGCTGGCGCGATGTCTGGGCTGATACCCTGCATGCCAATGGTGCTAATTTTGCCAATGTTGTAACTGCAGATGAGTTCCGCGGTTCATTCCTTGGCGACAGAATTCAGAACATTACTGTAACCAGTGATGCCTCGAGCCTGGTAATTGATGGCGAATCAAATCCACCATTGTTTATCGCCAAGGGCGGTAAGGTTTACTTTGATGTCAGCTCCGATACCCTGAACGGTATTGGTTTTGATTTGGGAGACATTGCCACAGGCATACTTTCCGAAAGCAACACCATCACAGGTGTTAGCTATACTGTAAATGGCAATGTTGCCGCGGCCTACGAAGATTACCTGGCCAGCTTTAGCGGAAGTAACACACGTGTACTAGCCTGGAACATTCCTCAAAGTGCTCCCAGTACCATACTTTATTTTGCCACAGAATACAGCACCTGGAGTGCTAACATTGTTGTTGCACCACCACTTACAGCCGATGAGCTGGTTGATGGTGCAGTCAATCAATTCTATACCGAAGCCAAACTGTCCAGCTGGCTATTCAGTCATGCTGACGCAAATGTCGGTCTTAGCTATAACGAAGAAACAGAATTATTGACTTTGGCTCAGGATATCAGTCCTGTTGCAGGACCTACCTTTGCCAATGTAACAGCCAATGTCATGACTGCCAACAGCTTTGTTGGTGATCTATATGGTAACATCTATGGACAGTTAGCCAACCTTGATCCTCTGAGTACTGATGATCTGGGTGAAGGTACTACAAATTATTATTTCACTACTGAGAGAGCCCGAACCAGTGTAAGCGCAGGTACGGGTCTGGAGTATCAGCCACTAACTGGTGTGTTGTCTCTGAACGCCGTTGCAGGACTGAATCCAGGGGCCTATGGTAACTCATCGCATGTTGCCCAGCTTATCATTGACAGCTATGGCAGAATTACCACAGCCAGCAATGTACTGGCTGGTGATGTCTATAATAGCCAGACCTATTACATACAGGCACTGCAGACCAATGTAGCCGTAGAAGGCCAGACAGAATTCGCAGTCAATGACGGATACACCAACAATAACTGGCTACAGGTTTTTGTAAATGGTGTACTGCAACAGCTAGAATCAGACTGGGTTGGAAACAATAGCAGTAACATTAGCCTGTTAGTTCCAGCCAATGTCAATGACGTAGTTACAATCATTAGATCGTCTGAACAACCAGACATGTCTAACATTGCAGGCAACATCATGCCTGCGACCAGCAATACCTATGATCTGGGAAGTCCAGGTCTGAGATGGAGAGAATTGTGGCTCAGTGGTAATACAATTCATCTGGGTAATATTAGGATCAGCGAAAATGACGGAGTTATTTCGGCTCCCATGCGTTGCCTGTTCAGAGAAGTGTTTCCTGGTAATGTCGAAGCCAAGATTGGAAGCAGCAGATTTTATCCCCCTGCTAACATTGTGGTAACACAGGTTTACGCTAGCCTGGGTGTTGCTGCAGAAACAGCTGTTAGCATTGACATAAAGATGAACGGAACAAGTATATTTGACACCACAGTTCCCAGCATCCAAGCTGGAAACCATTTGAGTAACAGAGTGTCAATAAATATACCTGTCGATATTGATTCATATCTTACCACCGATATCACAGAAGCTGGTGGTCAAGACCTAACCGTTTTCATTGTCTACACGGAAGAATAAATGAGCAAATCCAGGGAAATTAGTACAGTCTTACAGAGAGATCTGATACCTGGTGGAACGCAGTATCAGGTACTGAGCAAGGCAAACAGCACTGACTATGCTGTCGCCTGGTACTCCCTGACTACTGGAAACATAACAGAAAGCAACGGCAATCTTTTCTATAGCAATACCAAGCTCAAGACTGACCTACAGGTCGGCGTCTGGGATATCAATCCTGAAGCTGGAGACACCTATGATTTTGGTGCTCATGATCGCCACTGGCGCGATGTCTTTGTAAACTATGTAGTGTTTGAGGGTAACCTCAGAGTAAACAATACTTTCTTTGACACTGCTAACATTGCCGAAGCCAACAATCTATACTTTACCAATACTCGAGCACGTGCTGCAGTTGGTGCCTATGGCTCTAATCTGGTCTATTATGAAAGCAACGGTAATTTCCAGGTCATAGTCACCGAAGGTGGTGGTGGCGGAGCCGTTGACAGCGTCAATGGTCTCACAGGCGTCGTAAACCTGTCAACCACGGAAATTCCCGAAGGCGCCAATCTCTATTTTACCAACAGTCGAGCCGTTGCTGCAGTAACCAACCAAGACCTGACTCTGGGTAACATAGTAGTTGCAAATCTAGTAGTACTAAGTGAATCCTTTACAATTAGTGCCAACATACTTGAGATAAACGATCCGCTGATTTATCTGGCGGCCAACAACTATACCAGCGACGTTGTTGACATAGGTTTTGTTGGTAATTATTTTGATGGCGTACAGCAGCAACATGCTGGCCTGTTCAGAGATGCTTCTGATGGTGGCAAATTCAAATTGTTCGGGGCCTATGCTCCAGAACCAGGTGCAACCATTGATACAGCCAATGCCAGCTTTATGTTGGCCAATCTGGAGGTTCTAAATCTTCAGGTTCTGTATGATGTTAGCACCAACAGAGTTCTCGTACCAGCTGGAGCTGCCAATGGCATTGTATTCGCCTCACCAAATGCTCTGGACTATGCCAACATTTCGCTAACAACCAGCGGCGGCGACACCTATCTTACTTTCCATGTCGGTGATAATGCTGCAGACGTATTCAAATTCTATGCTCCATCTAATACCAATGGCCTGCAATTCAATGACAATGCAGTCTGGCACGCTGGCAACGATGGCGCTGGCTCTGGTCTGGATGCCGATCTCTTGGATGGAAACAATAGCAGTTTCTATACACTGACAACAAACCAAACCGAAGGCACTAAACTATTCTTTACTAATACCAGAGTCAGAGCCGCGGTCGGTACTGCAGCAGCCAATGCCACTGGACTGAGCTATATTGAATCCACAGGTGAGTTTAGTCTGGCAGACAGTGCAGTAACTGCAGGCAACTATGGTAATGCCACACTGGTACCGCAGATTGTTGTTGACCGCTATGGTCGAATTACCAGTATCAGCAACGTTACAGTAGCTGGTGGTGGCGGTGGTGCCGTTGACAGCGTCAATGGTTTCACAGGAACAGTTGTTCTGGTAACTGACGACATTGCCGAAGATGGCAGTCCTGTCAATCTTTGGTATACCGATAATCGTGCCTGGGCCAATACCACGGCTGGCATGCTGGTGTTCAAGACTGTTGCAGTAAACAGCGTCAGCGTCGTGGCCGATGCCTGGAATGACACCCTGAACCTGGCCAATACCACAGGCGTTACCATTGATGGTGATGGTGGCATAGATACAATTACCATTGGCGTCAATGCAAATCTTCAGAACTTTAGTGCTAAGATTGCTCCTTCGACAACTGTGGCAGGCACAGGCGACACCCAGACATTTACCAATAAAACTATTGCCAATGTCACGCTAACAGGTGCCATAAATGAACAGGTATACAACCTTTCAGGAACAATCATTGATCCTGATAACGGAACTGTTCAGGAAAAAACAATAGCAGGAACTACAACTTTTACCGAGAGTTTCCTCAGTGGTCAGAGCCTGGTACTGCATCTGACCGATGGAAATTTGCATAGCGTAACCTGGCCTACCATGACCTGGGTTAGCTCAAATGGCAACGTAGCGCCCACCTTGGCGAACAAGTGTGTCATAGTTTTCTGGAAAATTGGTACAACATTATATGGTGCTTATGTAGGTAGCTTCGTAACATGACCCTAAAAAATAGTATATTAGCGGCCACGCTGGGTACATATACTCCAGCAGGCCCTGGTGGCCCAGTACAGAATAATTTTTCTCTGGCTTACATGGAGCCAGTTTTCGCCAACAGTTACCCACACTGGTTCATGGAAAACTGGATAAACACTGACCAGGGTGCTACCATCAGCCGTGATGGCAAGTACATTCTGATCATGGATATCCAGGGCAGTAAATATGCAGTTGAACAATGGGAGACAGAATATCCCTGGGCCTTTGCGACTGCTGCAAATACCAATAACATAGCAAACCTCAATGTCATTGGTCTGCATCAGGCTCAGGGTGGTCAGGTAGGATACTCTCCCTGGAGCATTTACCTAAACAGTACTGGAACCAGACTGTACTGGATGTGTGAAACCTATGATCGTCTATATCAGGGTAATATATCAACTCCTTATGATCTGTCAACCTTGAGCTGGAAAGATACTGACTGGAAATACGATCCCTATAATGTAGGAAATAGTTTCATCGGTGCACCTGTTGGTGTACCAGGGTTTACCTGGTCCGATGATGGTACCAAAGTTTATATAATAACCAGTAATGACACGACACCAACTGGACGCAGAATTTTCAGCTATACCGCAACTACTCCTCATGAAGTTGCAAATAT
>Ga0075459_1000042_pt1 | contig 18426 bp, 26 predicted proteins | sample DEB3_08_DNA_2_FD_76333 | JGI IMG/M metagenome (GOLD analysis project Ga0075459, IMG submission 76333) | Aqueous microbial communities from the Delaware River and Bay under freshwater to marine salinity gradient to study organic matter... | ecosystem: Environmental > Aquatic > Marine > Coastal ...
GAGGTAAGTATGTCTCTGAAAGACCTGATGAAGAAAAATGCCCGTCTGCGTAAGGCAGCGGAAGTCGCAAAGAAAACTCCGCCGACAGGTGGCGGTCTGAACGCCTACAACGGACCAGCAGGCGATATCGAAGTGAAGTTCGCTGGTCTGCGTCAGATCGAGAAGGATGGAAAAGTTTACGTTGTCCTCGACTTCACTGTTGACGGCATGGTGCCGGGACAGGAGAAGCACGGTGGGCAGCGTATTGGCCTCCTGCGAGGGCTGCAGGACACTGACAACTCGACCGCTGAAGACGAACTGAATCGTCTCTTCAGCGATATTCAGCGGCTCGGCATTGAGACTGCCGACATGCCTCTGGAGCAGATCGACGATGCAGTTGCAGAAGTCGTAGGAAGTCGATACATCATCGCTGCAGTTCCGCAGAGGAAAGACCCGAAGCGGTTTAACTTCTACATCAACGGACCCGCAGCAGCCGGTGCCTCAGAGCCGGATTACTCTTCCTCAGAAACTGATGAAGGGGATCAGCCTGAGCCTGCTCCTGAGCCTGTAAAGCCCTCCAAGGCTACCAAGGCAGGCAAGAGCAAGAAGCAGCCAGAACCGGAACCAGAGCCGGAAGAGGATGAGTGGACCGACGAAGTCTCAGCGGCTGGTGACGACGATGCTGTGTCACTGGACGACTGGATCGGTCAGACTGTCCAGTACAAGCCGAAGAACGCTCCGAAGCTGCTGGACTTCGTGATCGTTGCTGCTGACAACGATGAGGGCAGTGTGATCATCGAACGATCAGGCAAGAAGATGAAGGTGATGTTTGACGCTCTGACTCTGCCTGAGTGATCATTCGCAGTTAGTTCAACGGTAGAACGTCTCCCTTTGGAGGAGAAGATGTTGGTTCGACTCCAACACTGCGGGACAGACTGCTGGTAGAGACCAGTGTGGGACAGCAAGCCAGGGCGATAGGGTGGCACCTGCCGCCAGCAAAAGTTCTGGTCCGTGCTACATCGAGTTCGTGACTCGACTGCCCCAATAGTTCTATTACTCTCACCCCCTACAACCCGAGATACTGTGATGCTGGCGTTCGACACAGAAACGACTGGGCTGTTCCTACGCAATGGCTCTACCACCTTTTCCATAGGAGTCTACGATGGGTCAAGATTCAGGCACAGCACGGTCGAGATTGTACCCACCACTCGAATGCGTATTCGGGAGTTCGACCGTCAGAGCATCCGTAAAGTTTTCGACGCCGCCGACCTGCTCGTTGCCCACAATGCACAGTTCGATATCCGAGCATTGTGCGAAGCTGGAATCTACGACTGGGAAGAGCCAGCGTCTCCTGCATTTTGGGAACGAATCGTAGACACTCAGCATCTGGCTCACTTAGCCAGCAGCACCGACGCTATGTCATTGGATTCTCTCACCAGAAAATATCTCGGTAAGGAATACCCTGAAGATGATCAACTCGTTTCAGTTGTCAACAGGTGCAGAGCACTTGCAAGAAAACACCGCAAGGCATGGATCATCGCCGAAGCCAGACAGTCTGACCGACACCCAACTTTCCTTGGATGTGGTAGAGGCACTGACTGGTCTCGCATGGACTTCTGGCTACCACTCGCAGTACAGCAGGGCATTCCTCACACATTACGCCCGGAACTGCCAGATGATCTCCTCGGTCGAGTCTGCTCCAACTACCTTAAGGCAGATTGTGTCAACACCTACGACTTAGCAGCACACCTGTTTGCTGAACTCACAGAGCGTCACGATAACCTTGAGGAACTCCTCAGCGTCAATCGTCAGATCCAGCACGTCGTCTTCAAGATGTACGCACAAGGACTGCATATACGCAAGCGTCAACTGCTCCATGCCGTCGAAGTATGCACAGAGAAGATCGGCAAACTGGACACCGAAGTACGCAAGCAATCCAAGTTGGATAAAATCACAGACACAACTGTCCGCAAACTGCTGTTCGAGACATGGCAGCAGAAGCCACTGTCTCGCACCAAAGGCGGGCAGGCATGTGTCAATGCAGATACCCTGCTGCATCTCCACACCAAAGCAGAAGAGAAACTGAGTACCGATACGCCTCACGCTCTTGCTGTGTTCAAGTTCACAGGTAACTACCTCGCCAGTAAGAAGTACGCAAAGAAACGTACCTCACTGCTGTCGTACCTGCACAACTCCAACAAGCACGGCAACATCAACATCGACCTGAATCCCACTGGCACTTCCACTACAAGATTCAGCAGCAGCAATCCCAACGCTCAGAACATTGCCAAGGCAGGCAATCCCTATGAAGACGATGCTGAATACATAGCTGAACGTCTGGCTGAGTCCCCGTCTATCCGCAGCGTGTTCGGACCCCCGCCGGGCAAGTGGTGGGTGTCGGCGGACTACAGCCAGCTTCAGCTTCGTATCTTCGCTTTCATCACCGACGAACAGGAAATGATGGATGCGTTTGCTACAGGCTGGGATGCTCACGACTTCGTTGCTCGAAAGATCTTCAACATACAAGGCGATGACAAGCCGACAAAGGCACAGAGACGCATTGCCAAGAACGTAAACTTCGGATTCATTTTTGGTGCCAGTCCGAGGAAGATTGAGAAGACAGCCGGTATTCCGGGACTGTGGGACACGGTTCTGCAGTTATTCCCAAACGCTCACAACTTCATCGAAGAGACCAAAGATCAAATCAATCGTGACGGCATTGTATGCACAATGGGTGATTACCCACTGACACTGAAGATGCAGGTCAACAAGTGGACCGGCAACATCGAGCCTGCTGCCCATGCCGGAGTGAACTACATCGTTCAGGGCAGTGAGGGTGTCATCGTTAAGCGAGCCATGAGACTGTGTGATGATTATCTCACCTCAGAATATCCTGAAGGGCGAATCGTATTACAGGTCCATGACGAACTGGTGTTTGAAATGCCCGAACGATTCCCAAAGAAGCACGCATTTGCATTGGCAGATTGCATGATGCAGGCAGCATCAGAACTCGGTCTGCACGCACCAGTAGAACCAGAACTGATTGTCAGTCGCTGGGACAAGTCCGTACCAATCATTCCATTTTGAGGGTAACATGCTCTACAACTTTGCTATCTTTCTTGCATGGGTACTTGGAATAACGACAGCGGTTATCGGCAGTTGTGTCGTTTTTACATTGGCCGTGATATTTGTAGACAAGGTGTGCGACCGATTAGGCGTAGAAGAAGATAAAGACGCCTACGGAAATAAAAAACCTACCCGAGATATCAGCAATTATTCCGTATTGTTACTTGTATTCATAATGGTGGTAGCATTTATGCTTACCGTCATGGTAAATCTGGATGAACCTGACAAGGGATACCAGCAACGGATCAAGCAAGCCTACACTGACGGACAGACAGCAGCAGAACACGAACTACCAGAAACCTGTTGCCCTTACGGATTCCACAAGTCGAAGTACTCAATTACAGCCACGGAAGAATACTCTTCGTGGATGCGTGGATGGACTGACAAGATGATTGAACTGAAGAAAGGTGAGAAACAATGAGCACCGTACACTGCGTAGGCATCACACAACAGATCGACCAGTTTCCACAGACCACAGAAGGACTGAACAATCCTGAAACATTCATGGTCTACATGGCTCGGGTATCCAATCCTTCCAGCCAGACAGCAGGACTCAATCCAACAGGTCTGCTGACATACTGCATCAAGCACAAGCACTGGTCAGTATTCGATATGGTCGATATGGTTGTTGAGATCATCTGTCCCAGAGATGTAAGCCGTCAGATCATCCGACACGCCAGTCTGAAAGTACAGGAGTTCAGTCAGCGATATGCGGAAGTGGACACTGACACTTCCGTGCTTCGTGAATGCCGTATGCAGGATTCGAAGAACAGGCAGAACAGCATCCCTGTAGACTCTGAAGACTACGTGGCTCGTGAGTGGGCATCACAGCAGGAGATGCTTCTGAAAGCGATTCACTACAGTTACAAGTGGGCTATCGACAAAGGCATTGCCAGAGAGGTAGCCCGAGCCGTATTGCCTGAAGGACTCACCCACAGTCGCATGTACGTTAAAGGCAGTGTCCGTAGCTGGATTCACTACTGCGAAGTACGTCGTGCAACAAGCACACAGAAAGAGCACCGCGAAGTTGCTGATCTGGTCTGGTCATGCTTCAAGGAGCAGTTCCCTGCAACTGCCAGAGCCGTAGAAAACAGCAAACTTTCATCAGAAACTCCAGAACCAAAGCACTACTGATCTCTCTGTCCGTTACTCACATCAACAGGAACTGAATCATGAAGAAAGCATCATCCAATCCAGCAGAACAGTCACCACCTCGACCAGCACAGGAATACCCTGCTGGTCTGACACTGCAGCAGCATTGTGTGCTTGCCGCAATGGCTGGTCTGGCAGCAAACCCGAACTGGAACTACGATCCGCTGCCAATGGCTCAGCGAGCAATGGACTGCGGTAACGCTCTGTACAATCTTCTGAAAGACGAATGATGAAACTGCTCGATCACCTCGGGGTACCTTACTCCGACAACACAGACGACTACACAACCGACTGCCCATTCTGCGGCAAGGAGAACAAACTCTCCATGTCTAAGCAAGATGGTCATGTCTACCAATGCTGGTCCTGCAAGGAACGTGGTAACGCTATTACGTTCATGCGACACTGGTATTCTTCTCTCCCAGAACTCACCAAGGCACAAGCCGTAAAGTTCTGCCAGAAGAAGACTGGTGTTGACATGCACGTACTGCGGCGAGAAGGTGTACGCTGCGAAGAAACTGATACTGATTCGCTCTACTGGTTCCCGGTACACAACCGAGAGGGCAACATCATCGCTCTGCACAAGTACGTACTGAGCACGAACATTGCCTACGCTTCACCGAAGCCGTGGAACTGTTCTGTGCTCGGTCTGGCCAACATGGCTGACGAAGACACGATCTGGATTGCTGAAGGTCATGCTGACTACCTGATCCTGCGGCACCTCAAGAATAAGCACTCAGCCCGCTTCGATGTACTCGGTTCCTGCGGATCATCTTTCTCCGGCAACTACCTGCACCTGCTGGAAGGTAAGCATGTCGTACTGCTGTTCGACAACGATGATGCTGGTCGCAGCGGAGTCAAGTCCGTAGCCAAACGCATCAAAGCATCCGGTCATTCCGTCGCCAGCCTTAAGCACATCGACTGGAGCAGAATGGTGTTATCTTCCTTCTCAGAAATACCTGAGAAGTTTGACCTGCGAGACCTGTTCAATGAAATGGTAAAATCATGATCAAGTACCACGGAACTCCAGTAGGAGGGAGTAAACGAGACGCAATGTTATTTTTGTCTGGTCGAAGTGGATTGGTCAGCTACGCCTATCAACAGCACACTGCCGAAGTTGTAAACGTGTGCTCTTCGTTCTGCCTAGACAATGGAGCGTTCAGTATCTGGAAGTCCGGGAAAGGACAAGTGGATGAGAATGGGTACAGACGCTGGGTAGATTCTCTCAGATCTCATCCAGCTTTCGACTTCTTTATTATACCCGACGTAATTGACGGGACAGAAAGAGAAAACAACATCCTGTTCCGCAAATGGGCAAAAGTAGAGGGGGGGTGCCTGTATTTCATCTAGGGGAGTCGGTCGAGAGATTCAAGTTTTTGGCGGAGCACTCATGGAAAGTTTGCTTAGGTAGTACGTCTAAATGGCCGTCGATAGGAACAGAAAAGTGGTGGGACTTATTTGCAGACTTGATGGATGCGATATGCGTGAACGGTACCCCAACAGTAAAACTGCATGGTCTGCGAATGCTTAACCCAAAGGTGTTCACCAAAATACCTTTGCACTCAGGCGACTCCAGTAACGCTTCCGTAAATAGTGGAGTGTGCATGAAAAAAGGTGTCCACCCAAGCCTTGAACGATGGCAAGGATCAGAAAGAATTGCAAGACGTATAGAAGCCTATCAGTCCGCTCCTATCTGGAGTAGAGAAAACATTTTGAGGGACTCAGCAGATTTTGTAATCTGCGATAACGGAAACGAAATATGAACATTCTTGAGTTTATCGAACAGCACCTGCAGGAAGTAGACATGCAGGAAGTAGTCACCATCGAGCCACAAGCCTGCGACTCATTCGCAAAGCTGATGGAAATCTACAAGCATGACCTGACAGTCACTGACTCAATGGTAGACTGCCTGGCTCTTGGCATGGCAACACATATTGCAGTGGCACTTGAAGGTGATCCACTGTGGATGTATCTCGTAGGAGCACCCAGCAGTGGAAAGTCAACAATCTGTGAACTCCTCGCATCTGATGAAATCCATACTCGACCGCTTAGCAAGTTTACTGGGCTTGTCAGCGGAAGTCGTCAAGGATCGCACTTGGTCCCATTGCTTCAGGGTAAGTGCGTTATCGTCAAAGACGGTACTCTCTTACTGGAATCCAGCCCTCAGCAATTGGCCAATGTGTACGGTGAGCTTAGAGATATCTTCGATGGATCTCTCAACGCTGAGTACCGTAATGGCGTATCAGCATCCTTCAGCAATGTCTCTTTTGGAATGGTCATCGGCATTACAGAACGTATCTACTCGCTCAATATGGCAGCACTTGGAGAACGCTTCCTGCATTGCCGACTTGAAACAAACAGGGAGGTTGAAACCTCTCGTAACAGGAAAGCGATCCAGTCCATCTTCGAAGCCACAGCCCGTACTCGGAGTGAAGGAAACGAAAATGGAGATGCTCGATCTTTCCCTAAGCAGCGAGCCTATACTGCTGGGTTCCTGTCTTACTTGCACACAAAGTTACGCAACGAGGACATTCTTCGACCCGGACACGATGACCACGACATACGCCTGATTCAGGCCCTAGGTGACGTGATTGCCTGTAGCCGTGCTCAGGCACCTCGCAGCAAGGAATTCGGCAGTAGCGAACTCCTGTACGATGCCCGGCCTGAAGCCAGTACCCGAGTAGTCAAGCAATTGTCTCGCCTGGCTCTGTGTCTGTGCTACGTCCTCGGTGTCAATCACATCACAGCCGATATCCGCCGTCTACTGACAAAGGTGGCACTTGACACCTCATTCAGCCGCCAACATACTATCATCAAGCATGTAGCCTTGTCTCAGAAAGGTCTGCAGAGGCAAGGCATAGCAATGGCAACAGGTATTCCTCTGGAGACCATCAGCCGTCGCATAGACGATCTGCTGTCTCTCGGTATTCTGATCAGCAACGACACTGAGATGCGTCCAGTACGAGGACGTACCATTCCATTGCTTCGCTGTGCCCCGTGGATCGAGAACGCTTTCAGGATGATCCAGAAGTATGAAAACAGTTCGAGTAACGACACCACGAAAGCCAGTCACCCACAGCTTCAAAAGAAAGGGGCGAACAAAGCGAAGATTCCACGTCCTCCAGCGAGATGAATTCACCTGCAAGAAATGCGAACAGCCATACCCCGAAGACAATCTGGAAGTAGACCACATCATCCCGTTGCACCAAGGTGGCCCAGACACCCTTAGCAACAGTCAGACTCTCTGCATTAAGTGTCATCAGGAAAAGACCAAGAACGAAAGGTTTGGTTGAGTACCAATCAGCATTCGTTGATCTCAATCAGCCGTCATTTTGAAAGGTTAGTCATGTCAGCCCTCGCCGATTTCGCAACGTCCGTTTCCAACCACACAGGTGCTGTTGCCGGAACCAACCCCAAAGGTAGACGTGTCGGCTTCGACCCAATGTCTGTAATCATGATGCTCAGCACGATCCTGCCACCGATCCTCGAAGCATTCCGCAATTGCAGGAAGAAGCGTCAGGAAACCGTCGATCCTGTCGCTATGCGGAACTCTGTCTACGGCAACATGCAACACTTTGCCACCAGCAGTCGTCAGGAAATGGCAATGGCCAAGGAAATCGACAAAGAACTGCAGCGTCAGAAGAAGCTGGCAGCCAAGGCCAGCAAAGGCGGCGGTGTTATTCCCGACTACATTCGCTTTGACCTCGATCCTACCGCCCGTCAACGACTGGCTCACAACATCATCAGCAAGTTCGCAAATTGCAGCAACGAAGAAGTCATCGACCTGGTCAAGGATGCTGACGGTATCTACAAGACTCAGACCGCTTGACTTGTAATCTTCTTCCTCAGAAACTCTCAAGGACACTCCCATGAAACTGCTGATGCTGTTATGCCTCTGTCTGGTACAGGACGACATTGTCGTACCTGTTGTTCAGCCACCACAGAACGTACCGCCTCAGCCGACTCAAGTGGATACCTTCCGGCTCGATGAATTCTACTTCATCGAGTCGGATGATCCATTGATCATTCTTGACTCACCTGTCGGTCTGATTACCACGAAGTCCTGGCAGCAGGGCACCGTGATCTACAGTCGGTTTGCAGGAGGTACAACGACCGAAGAACGCACTGTCACAAAGACATACGGATACACTCTGCGTGCTGTTGCTACAGGCAAGGTGGAAGTCATACTGCTCAAGGCCGGGGCTACTGACGCCACCAGCATGAAGCGTCTGCCTCTCACAGTGACCGCAGTACCAGACGCACCTATCTTTCGCCCAGAACCTGACAAGCCGCTGGATGAAATGTCCAAGGCATTTCGGTTCTACGAAGTGGAGTTACGCAAAGCCCACAAGGATCTTGCACAGCGTCTACGCAGCGGTGCCATACGCTCAGAGGCTGATGCTGCAGCATGGCTGGGTACAGCGAACCAGGAGATTCGCAGACGGGCATTCACTCCGCTGCTGACAATCGAAGCCGAAGTCTTCGGCGGAGAAAAGTGGAGTGCTGAATCCCATGCTGACTTCATCGAAGGGTACTCACCATGAGCACAACCGACCCAACATTGACTCTGAAGAAACCTACAGAGCAGGAATGGAACTACCTGCGTCTTCGCTGTCAGGAGCGACTACGCAAGGTTGGTGTAATCCGTGCTGAGGACTTTAAGGACTGGGAAGCGGTTCTGCTTGACCCAGCCCGCAGTCCAGTACCTCACATGGAAGTCGAACGGCAGACAATGTCTGACTGCCAGGGCCAGGCAACAGCCAACGGTGAAGAGTCTCGACGCTGGAAGGTGTCAGGCACTATGCCGAACCTGTCAGAGATGTACGCTTACTGTGCGTCCCTGTATATCATGGGACCACGTAACGTAGGCGTAGACGATGGCAGCAGCATCCAGTCTGGTGTGCGTGTACTGACCGAGGGTATCGAGTCACTCAATGTCTCACCCGGTTTGCCGTCACTGCAGAATTGGCCTTACAGCCGCTGGTGTCGCAATGCTGACCAGTTCCGTCGATTCTGCCAGAACCTGACGATCGAGAAATCAATCGTTACGGAAGTCGGTGAGATGTTGCCGTGGAAGGATGCACTGGCCAGTCTGGCAGCAGGTGCATCTATCCATATCGGTACCTACTGGAATGTCCAGTGGAGACCCTTCAACGGTAAGCGTATCATGACCGCTTTACCTCGACCGGGTGGCGGTCATGCAACAGAAATTATCTGGGCCGAAAAGATCAACGGCGTATGGTACATGGTTGTGTGGAACAGTCACGGTGACGGATGGTACTATCTGCCCGAGGGTGTCTACACGGCCCTGCAGCGTACTCAGTGCAATCCCTTCGGCGGATACACTCTGTACCCCGACCGTATTGTGGAGCGTTACTACGATCGTGTTAAGCAAGGAGGAGGATTGTTTCAATGAGATGGTTATCCCGCAAACTGTGCTCAGTCAGAGGCATGATGTATTTCCTGGTCGCCATACACCTGCTGTTTGTGGCATCCCTGCTGTTCGGGGACGAACCAGTATCTTCTTCCCCAGAAACTCCTGCAGCCACAGCAGACTATACCCTGCTCCTGAAGCGTCTGGAGGCTCTGGAAGCCCGTATAAGGGCCTTGGAGCAGAAAGACGATGGATCAGTCGGACAGGAAATCGGAGAGGCTACAGAGGCCACTGTAGGGCCTCAGAAGCCCATACTGAATGTTCGTACAGAAGAATGGTGTGCTCCTTGCAGGAGATTCAAGGCTGATCTGGCAGCCCTGAAAGCAGACTACGAAAAACGAGGGATTGAGTTCCCAATCGAAGTAGTCATCAACCCTGCAGGAGTACGCTGGAGCAGCAACCAGATACCACAGTTCAGTTTCAATGCCGCTGGCCGTACAGTAAACCAGGTTGGTTACACTGCAGGTCAGCTTCCCCGGATGATTGAAAGGATGACAGAATGAGCAATACCCCCGCAGATGACATGACCGATCCTGATGGTCCCGGATGGAGAACATTGGGCGAACGCGAGGTACTGCAGCAAGGAGATATGTGGAAAGACATGGAAGGTAATTGGCGAGAGACACTTTACGGAAATCGTAATGTGCTAGCCGGTAACACGGCATACGGAAATCGTAATGTGCTAGCCGGTAACACGGCAGCAGATTACTACCGTCGCCGCATCGACACAACACCTCCGGAGCCAGCACCAGTGCAACTGCCTGAAGTCAGCAAACTGGACGAGATGAAAGACAAGATCAGCCACAGATTGTCTATCGCTGAAATAACTTGGGCTGAAAATACCGAGATCTGTGATGTCAATAACGCAGAAGCCCACAAAGACCTGATGCGTGAGGTAATGCGTAGCGTGGTGCGTGACGGCATGACCTACCTGCAGGACAGTATCGCTGCATGGGCCATTCGCAAGGGCTGGCTGACAGAGACACCCCGCAATCCAGCGGAGCAGCTTATGCTGATTGTGACTGAACTGGCAGAAGCCTGTGAGGCATTCCGTGTGGGCAATCCCCCATGCGAACGCCCAGGCATGGAGCAGTACAGTCATGCAGCAGAAGAACTGGCAGACGTGGTCATCCGTTGCTTCCAGATGGCCGGCGAACACGATATCCCACTGGCCGATGTAGTACTGGCCAAGATGGCATTCAACGAAACCAGACCAGTGAAGCACGGTAAGCAGTTCTGACAGCGTTACTCTCACCGTTGCACTTCCCGGCATAAACAGAAACACCCTGCAGGAATTTCCCGCAGGGTGTTTTCGTTTCAAAAAATCCGATCAGGGGTATCAGCCAGTCTTCTCTGCAGCCTCTTCGCCGTTGATCTTAGCGACCATCTTTTCCATAGTCTGCAGCATGTCATCCACACGGATGAAGGACTTCACCGCATCTTTCCGAGCCTCCTCCAACCAACGACGTGAATCAGCCGTGTGAGTCCGCTGAGTACCGTCCGCATCCCATGTCAGGTTGTGCATCCTGCCAATGTTCCTGACTGCCTCAGCCACAACCTGCAAGTCAGCCAGCAACCGAGCGTAGTTCTTTCCCGCTGGTCTCTTACCGCCATGCTTTTTCACGATCTTGAACATCTTCTCCAGTTCGACGATCTTCGTCAAACCTGCATCAATGCCTGTGTCCGTCTTGATCTTGCGTCGGATGTTGTTCCGTGGATTGCGGGTCATGTACTCGGTATTCTTCCTGCCCCACTCGACAAGACGCATGGACTCTTCCATCGACAACACTGTTTTAGCCGCCATTACTACTTCTCCTCAGAAACTGTTGAACAGAAAACGTACAGACACTCTCACGTTGTTGAATGAGGCTGGAAAGATTCAGGTGAAGTCTTCCCAGTCAGCTTGTCAATGACTTCCTCGACTGACCCCGGCAGGTAAAACGGGGTGTCACTGTCTGTAGTAGCGAGAATGACTGTTAAAACAGACTCTTGCTGTATCCAAGACACATTTGCCGGATTGATCCATACGCTATGCTTGAATTTCGTATCAAACTTAACAAACCGTACCGACATATTCTTCTCCAAAAAATCCGATCAGGGGATACCGTAACTACCTTTGAGGGAAACTCACAATGAAAGCGTAACAGTCAACCAACACACGCAATGCTGCCAGCCGAACAAAAGCCATTCTCACAACCGCACCTTCGTCATTCTCATGGCTCTTGTACAGTGCCAGAGCGGCACTGTGCAGTTGTGGTCGGTCCTCGAAGTGCTTGAACAACAGGATGATCTCAGCCCCTTCGTAGTCAACCATTTTCTGAAGCGAGATCATATCAGCGTGAATGGTAGCATTCAGCAGTTCTGATTCGTCAGGAACGTCTGAGAGTACCTGCCCTACAATATTCCTGAAGAAGTCACTGACAGAACTGTTGTCAACATGCTCCTGAATCATTTCCTTACCCCATACCTGCGACATAGTATCCAGCAACTGATACAGTGTCAGAGCGTTCTGCAATGCCTCCTTCTTGAACCGCATATTGACGCCTTTACTCCAGACCAGTTCCTTCTGCGAATCATCCAGAGAGGAATGCAAAAACATACCTGTAGGCCACTCGCTCAAGTGCAGTGAACCGTTCGGTGAGAACCGCTGAGCCACCATACGCCGTGCCTCTTTGATATCACACTGGTATTCTTTCGCCAGAAACTCAGTGTACTGTTCGTGGCACAGTGCTGTGAAATCATCCATCGTCTCAAGAATCGGTCGTTCAGTCATAGCAGTCACTTTCAAAAAATCTGAAGGGGGGTACTAAGTAACACACTCAGTACCCCGTATTGAACACGATCAAGCTGCCAACAGCAGCACGATATACAACAGGACGGCAACAATCAAACCGTCTGCTACGCTTCGCTCAGTCAATTCACATCTCCTGCAGGTGTCAATTCATCCTCAAAGAACGCCAGTGTCCGAATCGTACCCGTGCATGTACCCGTTGCAGATCCATGCGTGTACACCACATGGGGCACGGACACATCGTACATCGGCTGATCGCTTGCATTGCCGGGAATGCAGTTCACAACCTCGCCAACAATCCGGCGACCCTTACTGACTTCAACACTCACACGATTACCAACTGCGTACTTCATTGCTTTCTTCCTCAGAAATTGTTGACCCAAAAAATCCGAACAGGGGGTACTACTGAACCTTCAAGTTCAGCGTCAAGGTTTCGAAGGAATCCTTCATCCGATGCACAATACCGAAGTTCGCATGTTGAATCCATTCCTCAGTTGCCCACACGATCCGCAGTGCATCAGGCTGGCTCTTATCGCCAACAATATACGCTGCAAACGTGTACGGATTGAACTCCTGAGGCTCTGCAGGCTGCTGAGGCTCTGTCGGCCCGAGATACTCGACCAGATCGTTAGACGCTGTTTGGCTGTTGAGAAATACCCCGTCATTTCCCCACGTCGTAACGTCACCATCCCACCAAGGAAACGCCGCTAAAAAATGATCGTGATCCGTCGGCATTGCCTTTACACTCACCTCAGCCCCGCTTCGCTTGCGCCACCGGCCCTCGCGGACCTGCACCGGCTGTGGCTGTGGCTCCGGCTGTGGCTCGATCGGCCCGTCCACTTCCGCAGCCTGAGTATAGTGTGACACGTCACGGACCAGACCGTTCTGATCTGCAGGCTTAACAGAACAAACGTCCTGCAACTGCTTGTCTTTTGTATTCAGTTCAGCCTGCAGGTTGTATCGCTCCTGTACCACGGCTTCTAACTGATTCTTAACCTCCGCCAGTTGTGCCTGCAGGCGAGCACGCTCTTCCAGCACCTTAACCAGTTCATCGTTGATTTCCAACAACTTTTGCATCACGGACATAATCTCAACTCCCAAAAAATCTGACTAGGGGATACCACAATCACGCATCATCACGCCACCGCAGGAACACCGGAATCCGTGGCAGATCCACTGACCCATGAGCCTGGTATTTGAACGTCAATTTCTTCCCCAGAAATTTCTGAGGGGAAGCCCATATCTCATTCCTCAGCGTCTGATCAAACCCAGTACCGATGAAGAATTCTTTGCCGCTGTAGTCGCCCGTTACAGCCTTTACCAGCAATCGACCCATAGTACCCCCAGCAGACTTGCCGGAAGCGGCTGTAGAGCGTTCTGTAAGCCCGAGAGCGTTTGTTTCTGCAGCATTGCCGTTATGCTGCAGTTCGTCGATACGTACAACCACCGCTTCAGCATCCGCAAACGGCTTCAGCTTCAGCAGAATACCTTCACGCTTCGTGCTACGCCCGTGCTTGTAGACTCCCAGCGGATCACGAATCATGACACCTTCATGCCCCTCAGTGAGGCACTTCTGGTAGTACGCCTGCATTTCCTCAGCGGTCTCGATAAGTTTGTGATGAAGGAACTGAATTCTGCAGCCAGGGGCAAGCCACGGATACTTCCCCCCAGGATTCTGCATTCTGTATTCGGTCAGAAGGTTGGTCATATCGTGGCACCTGAGCCTGAACGAGATTGGGGCAGCAGCTTCCCTGCAATCATCGAACACGAAGTAGGTAAACACTGGCTCGCCGTCACGACTCATGACAGCCGACGTAGTCGCATTGAATGAGTCGCCCACAACGATCTCACCGTCCGCTCCATCAGGTGCATACTTCTCCAGCATACGCCGAATAAACAGATTCGGAATAGGCTTGAGACTACGGGTAACTGCCTGACCGTTTACGATCAGACAACGGATACCGTCAATCTTCGGACTGGCGAGCACTGGATAACGGATATCCGCATCCGTTGCATCTGCAGCAAGTAGTGGTCTGAATGTCATAGTGTTACTCCTAAAAAATCTGATCAGGGGTATCAACAGGAATCGTCACAAGGTCTTGCCCCGCACACATCACACGTGATCGAACTATGATTGCAGCCCGTTGTCGCCTGACCGTCTGAAGTCACGTCTCCATCGCACTGCGGACACTGGTTCTTGTGCAAATCAGACATATCCCAGCCATCGCAACACATATCCACTACTCCTAAAAAATCTGATCAGGGGGGGTAAAGAGCATGAATGACAGCCACCGCAGTGACTGTCTATCCTGCACTCAACCTAAGCCTCAGAGGATGCTCGTGTGAAACTTCAGAGAGTCATTCAAACCAAGTGCCCGCCACAACGAATCGACGGTGTCGTACACCATATCCATCCCGCAGCCGTTGCGAATGAGTCCCCTGTCCTTGTCCAATGACACCCCCAGTACCGTAGCAACGTTGTACGTGATGCACTGCATTTCACCGTTGATGCACACATAGAAGTCAATCGTCCGCTTCATCCCGCTGGCGGATACCTTGCGAATGACCGCATAGACCGTGACCTGTTGATCGCCATGCACCTTACGCTTCGCTGCCTGCAAGTCTGCAGTCAACTGTGCTCGCTGCTGCTGAACGTAGAGCCGCTCGCCCTCAGCTTTAGACTTCAGAGCGTGATAACGGGCAACGTCCTGCCAGCACTCCGGAGTCTGAGTCTTGATAATACGCCCATCAGAAACGCTGGTGAAATAGAAATACTTTGCAGCCATTGTCTCAACCTTCCAAAAAATCTGAACAGGGGGTAGAACAGATGATCAGTCAGCAGTCAGCAGTCAGCCGTTAAAACTGTAAGGTATCGTGATGATACGATTGTCCGTCTTGTACTGTATCTTAGACCATCCCTTGCTGGAGTAGGCTGAAGTATGTTTGACGCGACTTCCACCCTTCGTGAAATGCCCACCCTTACGGCCTGTCAATTGTGGGGCCGGAATGTCGCCGAACACAACAGGCACGTTATTCCCACAGCCGAACAGATTACGTGCTGCTACCCGCTGCTGAACACTCGGTTCCAATTTGTCTGACATAGCAATTCTTCCTCAGAAACTTGTGAAGGAAATCAACTGAAGTAAATCATTCCGTCATCGCCCACGTATGGCTCATGCGAGCCTTTACCGTTGGCTGCCTTGTACAAGACCTGCCCTGCATTGTCCGGCCAATGACCGTCACGGAATCCAGCCCCGTGATCGTTGCGAGTCAAAAAGAAATCGTGTGCCGCTTGCGTGTATTCTTCCCGCATCCAGTCTTCAGTAAGTGCAGCGACTTCGGGCACGGAAAAGAATGCCGTCACTTCATCCTGAATCGCATCGTACTCGCCGTCAGCAAGATCAGACTCACTGTAAGTCTTATCGAGGGGTGTATCACTGTCGTGATTCGTGGTGGCCCAAAGTGCGGTCTGGATATACTGACGGACAGCCGCATCAAGAATCGACTTCATCACTGACATAGCTATTCTCCAGAAGTTTCTGAGGGGAAGTGGAATCGGTTGATCAGTCGATTGAGTACAGTTTGCCGGGCTGGTTGTCAAAGTAAAAATGAGTCCAGTATTCCGCCTGCCAGGTCAAGTGCTTACGAAACCGCTCGCGGTAATGTGACACCCTGAACCGTGTACTGATCAGATTGAATCGACCGTCAACTTGAATATGTCCGTCACTACCACACAATCTTTCACCCTCAGAATTGCACAGTGTTACTTTCTTCGACATAGCAAAAAACTCCTAAAAATCTGATCAGGGGAAGTAGAATCTGAATCAGCGACTGTACCAACTTTTCACCTGACAATCAGTGCAGGTCTTGAACAAGTTCCGATAGTACGCTGCGGTGTTACCGTTGCGGTCTTTTGCAGCACGCTCTTCAGCACTAGGTACCAGAATGATCGGCTTCTGACAGCATTTGCACTTCAAGTGTTTGGCCATTATTTTTTATCCCAAAAAATCCCATACGGGGTGAATCACCATTCGCACTTGCATCAAGTTACGTTCTGTCTATCGGACTGTCAAGAGTTGTTTCACAATTTTTATCCCAAAAAATCCCATACGGGGTGGGCAATGTTTTCCGCATACCATCAGCCTATCCCGTTACACCCACAACCTATTGTGGCTGATTGTTGGTTGTCTGATCACTGTCCCCAATGGGTTGTGTGCATGGACGGAAAACTGAATTGAGGAATAAAAGATCCGAATATATTCAGGAATAAAAGATCCGAATATATTGAGGAATAAAGAATATAAATACCTAAATATCTTCTATTTATATTTTACCCCACTATCTTAAACCCCCTATTCTTTTCAGATTGTGGGGTTTACTTATCGTTTCAAGCTGCGACGCTGTCCCTGTCGCTGTCCCTGTCGCTGTCCCTGTCGCTGTCCCTGTGTCTGCCTGACAGTAATGGGACAGAGACTGCTCCTGTCTGTGATCACAGCGACGCAGCGACAGGAGCAGCAACAGACAGAGGCAGAGACGCAGCAGCAGACGCTGAGACTGCTCTGAGTCTCTGTTGTCCCTGCCTCTGTCCCTGCCTCTGTCTGCGTCGCTGTCGCTGTCTCTGAGTCTCTGTCTGTGCTCTTGTGTCGCTGCTCCTGTGTCTGTGCTGCGTCTCTGTCTGTGATCACTGAGACAGTCTCAGCGACGCAGACAGACTGAGTCTCTGCCTGTCGGCAAAACAGAGCAGCGACAGAGACACAGGGACAGCCTGTCTGCTGCTCCTGTGTCCCTGTCGCTGTGCTGTGTCTTGAACGTAAACAAAGAGACTCAGGAGCAGCTTTACACTGTCCCTGAGTCTCAGGATAAAACCGGACAGCAGACGCTATCAGGCTATGTTAGACGCTGTCAGTCTGTCTCAGATAATCCGAGACAGCGACAGAGGCAGTCTATCTGTTCAGACAGACTGTCTGCCTCTGTGTCTGCAGTGATCACTGAGACTGTCTCAGGAGCACAGAGCACAGAGTCAGACTGTCTGTTGTTCCAGGCAGTCAGCGTCTGCAGATATCGTCTGACAGTCTCAGCGTCTGCTGTCAGGCAGTCATTAAATCCATATGACGCAGCGACAGTCTGCCTGTCTGCTGCTGTTGAAACGAAAAACATGATAAACCCCACAATTCTAAGACAGAAAGCACACAGACACAGAGCAGACGCTGTCAATTCAGCGACGCAACAGCCTGTTGCTGCTGTCGCTGCTCTGCTGCTCTGATCACATTGAAAAACAGGCTGTTTTGATTGTATCCTGTCGCTTTCCACAGTCTCGCCAATTGTGCTCCTGAGACAGACTGAGTCTCTGCAGGCAGACGCAGCGTCCCTGTCAGGAAAGCCTGACTGCCTGCCTGACAATTGCCTGCAGACAGACTGTCAGTGAATCTGACTTCCTGCAGACGCAACAGACGCAGCAGCACAGCAGCTTTCTCCTGTCGCTGTCGTTTTCTCAAATCTTCTGCTGTCGCTGTCTTTAACCAGTGTTTTTTCCTGTTGTCAATTGCTTGTGAGATATTCAAGACACAGCGACGCAACAGAACTTCCATTCCGTGTCTGTCTGTGTCTGTCGCTGTCTCAACAGGAGCAGCAGAGCACACAGCAGAGACAGCAGACTCAGTAGAACTGACAGAACTCCTGAAAGCTGCTCTGCTGTCAGCCTGTTGTGTCTGTCCCTGCCTGCAGTGATATGTGATCACTGCGGTTCTGTGTGTCCCCCAAGCAGCAACAGGATTTAATAATGACGCAGCATCGTCAGACAATTCCCCGGAGATAAAGTATTCCAGATTTTCGTCTGTCCCTGTCTCAACAGAGCAGCGACACACAGAGACAGAAAACGTATGCTGCGTCTCAGGGTCAGTCAGCGACAGACTACCAACAATCTCAGGAGCAGACAACACAGCCTGAC
>Ga0075459_1000044_pt1 | contig 18310 bp, 29 predicted proteins | sample DEB3_08_DNA_2_FD_76333 | JGI IMG/M metagenome (GOLD analysis project Ga0075459, IMG submission 76333) | Aqueous microbial communities from the Delaware River and Bay under freshwater to marine salinity gradient to study organic matter... | ecosystem: Environmental > Aquatic > Marine > Coastal ...
ATCGTCCAGGTGCTGCAAGCGAAGGGCGACATGCAACAGGCTTTGATCGACGCAGTGAGGAACAGATGAAAGAACGAATCGTGAGTGCGCAGACGTCCAGCAACCTGGGCGAGTCTCTGGTCAACGACCTGGGCGACATCGACGTGGTCAGGGCATGTGGCATGGCCGGTCAGAGCAACCCGCTTGGGCTGTCGATCTGGCGGTGGCGTTACGCGGGCGATGAACGTGAGCTGTGGAAGGTGGCCGATGGCCTGGTGGCGCGAGGGCGTCCTGCCCTGCTTGTGATGCGCGTTCTCCATCACCTGGCAGACGACGTGTGCAAGGTCTGCTGGGGGCGTGGATACGGCGTGATTGAAAACACCCCGGTCCTGAACGGCGAGCAGTGCGCCGAGTGCCGGGGTGAGGGTCGTTTGACAATTCAGGGCGATGCTGAGCAGGCCCTGGTCGAGGAGATCGCAGCACTGGAGCGCGAGGTCGCGGGGAACATCATGCGAAAGCTCGCATGACCTGGCCGCAGCTTGGGCAGATGTCTTTGCCGTCGCGCCTCTTCAGGGCACGGTGAACGGCTGATTGATTGACGCCCACCTGCTTCGCGGCAGCGTAGACGGTCAGCCCTTCATCGGATACCAGGTCGAGTGCTTGCATGGTCCGGGACTTAGGCACCCTGGACCAGATGGCAACGACGTTGTCCGGCCAGTCTTCAGGCTTGTCGGTGAAGGCCGAGCAAGCCAGGCTGCCGTTCTCTTTGTTGTACGCAACCAGGTAGGCCGCGTCCTGGGACGCGATCTCGATTGCGCGGCGCGTGTTCGGTGACGGGAACAAGGCGATGAATTCTTCGAGTGTCATTTTTGATTTTCCAAAATAGAGGCAGCTTCGCGTGCAAGCGCAGCGTGCCTGGTCAAACGTGAAGCAGCTACCTGCTGATCCATCGCCCATTCGCGTAATGCTTCAGCGGCGGACTTGCCTGGATAGAGGCGGATGTCAAGCGATAGGTTGTCTGTGGTGATGCATGCATAGGCTGCCTGCGCGCCGATGAATGTGCGGACTTTCATGGCGTCGGGCACTTCTCAAACAACTTCACCAGACGCTTGTCGGTGATCTCGGTGAAACCGTCTGGCCGATACCAGACGCCTTCGATCTCCTGGGCCACAGCCCGGCCAAGCAAACGCGGCCAGTCTTTGGACCCTTCGATGTCATCTCGCGGTATGTGCTGTGGCTGCACGTCAAAGACGGCGCGGCTGCCGTCGGGTAGGGTAACAAGCCAGTGGTTCATAAAAAACTCCAGATAAGGTAGATGACAGCGTACAGGTACGCGACGCGAAAGAGGAAGCCAGCGAGAGTCATACAGCCCCCATCTTGCGTGCCCAGGCTTCGCCCACGGCTTGTCGAACATAGGCGCGGCTGCCTTTGGTGCCGCGCTTTACTTCGTCACGTGACGGGATGCGGTTGCCGTAGTAGTCGCGCGCCGGGTTCTTGCCGAGCATGCAATAGCCGCTTTCGATGGCGGCCATCATGGTGCGGCCATAGCTGCCCTGGAAGGACCAGGCGCTGCCGCTGTTAATTGCAGCCTGGATGCTGCGGAAGTAGTCGATCTCGGACACTTCGTCTTCTGATTCGATGTCGTTCAAAGTGAGCATGTTTATCTCCAAAAAACCAGGCCGTTGTCGGTCGCCTGGATACACCGCCAATACCCGGCACGCCGGGCATTGGAAGGGGCCGAAGCCCCCACCGCTTACGCGGTCAACAACTCAAGGGTGCGTGCCTTGAGAGCAGCGCCGGTGCCCCACTGGGCAGCAACGAACCGGTTCTGGTCGCTGTGGGCGCGGACGTGGTGGTCAGCGTATTCGGTCACCGCGTTGAGGAAGCCCCAGCGGGTACCGAAGACACCGTCCATCATTGCGCCCATGCCGTCGCCGTTGAACAGGGCCATCACCTTCTTGAACCCGGCAGTCTCGCGCACTTTCTCACCGCCACCGAACACCTGGACGGCGACATCGGCTGCTTGCTCTTCGTGCATCTCGATGTTGGCCAGGCGGGTGACCGTGGCGCGGAACGCATCCCAGGCAGCGGTGTTGAGCCCCATGAACTCTTTCACCGAGACCGGATCGAACACCGAGCGGTGCGACACTTTGACCGAAGCTGGCGCGTCGGCCATGGCCATCTGCAAGGTGTTTTTGCACACGGTGCGGACAGTGGTGCGGCGCACTTCAGTGGCCAGCGATCCGTCAGCACTGGAGCTGATCAGGATGTAACCGCCGATGGTGTCGCGTACCGACACGGGAGCGGCTTCGCCGATCTTGGCAGTAGCCCAGAAGCGTTTGCCGTCGTAGATCGTGCCTGCTGCTGACAGCTCCAGGCCACCGGCCCGTGCGATGTCGCGGAAGAACTCGATCACCTGGCCTGGCTGCACGACCTGGTACTTGTTGGACACGACGCCGAGCGGCTGCTTGGTGTCCGAGCGGAACAGAACGTGCTGGCCGGGCAGCTCGACCTGGTCGCCGTCGAAGCTGGTGTTGTAGCGCACGATCCCGCGCTTGATCTTCCAGTCCATCCCGGCAGCGACGCGCCAGGCGTCCAGGTCGGTGCCGTCTTCCAGGGCCTGGCCAAGGCCGTGCCAGGGAGTGCCGTCGCTGGCCAGGTAAGCAAATTCGACGCGGCCATCAGCGTGGGTTGTGAGTTCGTGAGACATGGTTATTTCCTTTGACAAAAAACCAAGCTGTTATCGGTCGCCTGGATACACCGCCAATGCCGAGCACGCCGGGCATTGGAAGGGGCCGAAGCCCCTGGGGTTCACACCCGGTTCGTTTGATTTACAGCAGCTTGAGCGTCTTTTTTACCCATGCGGCCAAAGAAGTGCCAAGGCTGCCCATAGCAAACAGCTACCCAGCCGGGCGTGCGCCGCCCGTAGTATTTGCTGGCCTTTATCAGATAAGCGTTCATGCTACTGACTCCAGGTTTAGTTTATTGACTAGCTCGACTTCGTAGCCCAGCTTGGCGATCAGAGCCAAGGTCTTGCTGGTCAGGGTTTCGGTGCCTGCGATGCGAGCAAACACTTTGGCTTGTTCGCACACGGGGTAGGCTTTAGGCACCCCGTAAACCTCACGGATGTTGATGATGATTTTCATGCTGACTTCCTTGCTGATACGCGAACCACATCGAAGGGCTCGCCCTGGTTGCTGTGGGCCTTGATCAACTGGCGCGATGGCTTGAAGTGCATCGCAATCGACTGCCAGTCGACGCTGACTTTGCCATCGACCTGGCTGATCGCGGCGCGGTAGAACAGGCCGTCGATCACCGACTCACCGGATTCCACCAGCTCTTGCCGCAAAGCGGCTTCCTCTTTCTTCAGGTCGGCGATCTGAGCTTTGACCTGGGCCATGCGGTCGACGACTCGACCAAGGATGTTTTCAATCTGCATACGTTTCTCCAAAAGACCAGGCAGTTATCGGTCGCCTGGATACACCGCCAATGCCGAGCACGCTGGGCATTGGAAGGGGCCGAAGCCCCTGGGGTTACTCGCCTGCCAGACGATTCAGATTGAACCAGTGGCCACGGTCAGCGCATTCCGCGAACATCCCGCTGTCGACGAGGGTGATGTTGTAGACCATCTTGCCCGGCCCCATGCCAATCCAAAATTCCATCGCCTCTACGCCCAAGCGTTTGAGCATCTTGTTGGCCAGCTTGCACTGCTCTTCGCCATGCTCCAAGCTCGTAGGCTTTTCCAGCTCGATCCAGATTCTGTTCATATCAATCTCCTATGAACAGTTTGCGCATGTTGCGCATGAAAGAGCGGATTGCGGCAGCGTCCCGGTTGTCCAGGTTGCCTGCTTCCAGGTCAGCCTGCATCTCCACGGCAAGGTCAAACATCGAGCCGCCGCGCCTGGCGAGCTTGGCTTCCATAATTTCAACTGCTTTGTCGAAGTCCATATCAAAGTTTTCCTTTCAAAAGAGACGCGAGATAGGCTTTTGACGGTTCCACGCAAGGAGCGGAAACGTAACGGCCCGAGTAATTGCTGCCCGACCAACGGCTGTCTTCGTCAAACACAAAGTCGTCATACCCCAAAGCGTTTCGCACAGCCGCCGCGCTGGTGTTAAATTCTTTTATCAAATCCGACACAAAAACGTGTTTGTGAGTTTCAAGATAAGCATTTAGAACAAAAGCGCGAAGGTTTTCTTTTTTCATTGCACTCTCCAAAAAACCAGGCCGTTGTCGGTCGCCTGGATACACCGTCAAAAGGCAGCACGCTGCCCTTTGATCCATCCTTCGCACTCGGCAGCCTGGGGGGCTGAGTCTTAGCGGTCTGGCCTTTAGGTTCCCTGGTCGGTACTGCTTACTCGGCTGGTTCCCTTTTTGTATCCCCCTGGTCCTTCGGGGCTGGGTCTTTAACAACCACACCCATAATGTACTTGATACATGACAGGCTCTATCAACTATTTTACAAACTGTTGTTGCGATTTCACATCAATTTTTTGGCGGAGTTTCACCACTTGACCTTGGAAACCGTTATCCGTCATAATGAGGGCGGGAAGATGCGTCTTCCCAAAACCGACTAACCAAGCCGCCGATAAGGCGGCTTTTTCATTGGAAAAACCCCATGAAGCAGATCACCATCACCATCGGCGACGATGGCCAGATCACCGTCGAGTCGAGCGAGGGTGGTGAGCCTTATCAGTGCCAAAGCATTGACGAGTGCCGCCAGTACGTCGACAAGATGCTGGCCGAAGAGGGCGGAGAGAGCCCGCAGGAACAAGCCACTGAAGGCCCCGAAGACTACGGCCAGATGTGGAACGAAGAAGCCGCTCAGCGCAAACCCCAACCCGGCCTGATGGCCTAACCCCAGGAGAACCAACCATGCAAGACTACGGAACCCAACCCAGCCGCAACCCCAGCCGCGCAGCCGGTAACCCCATGAAAACTGGTGCAGCCATCGGCGGTGGCGGCAACCAGACCCAAGGCGCTGGCATGCTCCCTGGCAAAGTCTCGGTGCCCATGCCTGGCACGAACACCACGCAGCCCGCGTACAAGGGCGGCACGGCCAAGGCCCCCATGGGCTTCAACAACGGCCTGATTGCCGGGAAAATCTAATGCCAAGCCGGTCACCGGCCCAGGCCAGGATGATGGCCGCAGCAGCTCATAACCCCGCCTTCGCCAAGAAGGTGGGCGTTCCCGTGTCTGTAGCAGCGGAATTCAACCGAGCCGACAAGGGTGGTGGCCTTCTTCGCAAAGAGATGAACAAGGGCAAAAAGAAGTGAAGCCCGGCCTGTACGCCAACATCCAGGCGAAGCGCGAGCGGATCGCCCACGGCAGCGGGGAGCACATGCGCAAGCCTGGCACAAAGGGCGCGCCGACCGCAGCCGCATTCGAGGAATCCGCCAAAACGGCCAAACAGGGCATCATCAAGAAGGCGATCAAGCAATGACAGCAGCCTGGCAGCGCAAAGAGGGAAAGAACCCTGAAGGGGGCCTGAACGCGAAAGGCCGCGCCAGCGCCAAGGCTGAGGGCATGAACCTGAAGGCCCCGGTCAAGTCAGGCGACAACCCGCGCCGTGCCAGCTTCCTGGCGCGCATGGGCAACATGCCAGGGCCTGAACGCAAGAACGGCGAGCCCACCAGGTTGCTGCTGAGCCTGAATGCCTGGGGCGCTTCATCCAAGGCAGACGCCAAGGCCAAAGCCGCCGCGATCAGCAAGCGCAATGGCCTGGTGCGCAAGCACATGAAGGACTGACCAGTGAAGAAAGCAAGCCGAGCCAACGCCCGCCATGCCGATCTGGCCGGAGCGCCGCCCAAGCTGGCGACGATGGACGACCTGGAAGTGCCCACCGCCGCCAAGCCTAGCCGGGCGCACGCGTCCAGCAAATCGAGCAGCACCAAGAAGGGCGGCGAGCTAAAGATCAACCTGAAGGCCGTGGCCGCCGCCTTGATCGACGAGGGCTACGACCCCGCTGTGGAGATCATCAACATCCTGAAAAAGCAGGTGCCGGTCCTCGACAACAACGGCGCGCCGAGGGTCGACCCGAAAACCAAGAAGCCGATCATGCGTGACGCCTTGGACCCAGACACCAAACTGCGCATGCTCAATGAGATGTTGCAGTACACCCAGCCCAAGCTGAAAGCCGTCGAGGTGAAGGTCTCCGGCCACTTGGATTTAACCAACGAGCAGCTCGACTCCCGGCTTGAGATGCTGTTTGCCAAGGCGATGAAATGAGCGACTACAAGGGATTCAACGTCCGCCCCATCTCGCCGACCACGGGCCTGCCCGAAGGCTCGGGTGTGCTGGAGAAGCCAGGCTACTACCAGTTCGGCCAGGACCTCCAGGCTTATGGCCAAGGACCGTATGGGGCGCTCATGCCGGGCAGCATGGTCGCTGGCCTGATTGGCGGAGCGATGACTGGCCCCTACAACCGGCAGAACGCATTCCTCAGCGAGATGCGTAGCGCGGGCCTCATGCCGCTTGGGCCGCAGGGCCAACCGCGAGCTGAGCGGGCCACAGCCACGACTGGTCGACTAGCCGGTGCGGTCAACCTGGGCAACGGCCTGATCGGCCTGCCCAACGGAGACGTGATGGACCATACCGGCACCGTGGTCGGCGGAGCCTGGAAAGGCGTCGTGGATCGCAACGGCGGTGCAGTTGGATGGGGTGTCGGCGTCAGCCCGAATAAGGGCGAGTATTCGCATGAAGGCAACAACCATCCAGCCCCAAGCGGCGATAGCGGCGGCGGGGGCAACTACTCCAACGAAGGCCGCAACCGAGGCAGCAGCGAATGAAAATCGACGACATAGACCTGAGCAAGCTGGACCTCAGCAAGCTCACGATGGAAGAGAAGCTCCAGGTCTATGAGCTGATGCGCCTGCGCGACATCCGCGCCAAGCGCAACCGCCTGGCGACCTACTCGGCATATGCCAAGCAAGTCGAGTTCCACACCGCTGGCGCGTCATTCCGCGAACGGCTCTTCATGGCAGGCAACCAGCTCGGCAAGACCTGGGCGGGAGCCTTCGAGGTCGCCATGCACGCCACGGGCCGGTACCCGTCCTGGTGGAAGGGCAAACGCTTCCCCTATGCCACCAGGTCGATGGTGGGCTCCGAGTCTGCCGAGCTGACACGCAAAGGGGTGCAGCGCCTGCTGCTGGGGCCGCCCGAGATGCGCGACGAATGGGGCACTGGCGCGATCCCGCACGACTGCATCCGCGATACGTCGATGAAGCAGGGCGTGCCCGATGCCGTATCCAGCGTGGTGGTCCGCCATGAGTGCGGCGAGGACTCGGTGATCCAGTTCAACAGCTACGACCAGGGCCGCACGAAGTGGCAGGCCGACACCGTGGACTTCGTCTGGTTTGACGAGGAGCCGCCGCTGTCGATCTACTCTGAGGGCCTGACACGTACCCAGGCAACCGGCGGCCAGGTGTTCGTCACCTTCACGCCGCTGCTGGGCATGTCCGATGTGGTCAAACGGTTTTTGATCGACAAGCCTGCCGGGTCCAACGTCACCAGCATGACGATCTACGACGCGGAGCACTACTCGGACGAGCAGCGCGAAGCCATCATCGCCAGCTACCCAGAGCACGAACGCGAGGCCCGGGCAAAGGGCATTCCAATCCTGGGCAGTGGCCGCGTGTTCCCCGTTGCCGAAGAGGCAATCAAGGTGCGCGCCTTCCCGATCCCACCGCACTGGCCGCGCATCACCGGCATCGACTTTGGCGTGGACCACCCAACCGCTGCCGTCTGGCTGGCATGGGACCGCGACAGCGACACGATCTACATCACCGACACGTACCGCAAGAGTGAGCCCGGCATCGCTGGCCACGCCATGGCTATTCGGGCCAGGGGAGACTGGGTGCCAATCGCCTGGCCGCATGACGGCTTGCAACGTGACAAGGGCGGATCGGGCGAGCAGTTGGCCAAGCAGTACCGCGACCAGGGGCTCAACCTGCTGAAGGACAAAGCCACGTTCGAGGACGGCAGCAACGGCGTGGAGGCCGGGCTGTCCGAGATGCTGACACGCATGCAGACCATGCGCCTGCGCGTGTTCTCCCACCTGGAAGACTGGTTTGAGGAGTTCCGCCTGTACCACCGCAAAGACGGCATGGTCGTCAAGCTGACCGACGACCTGATGTCGGCTACCAGGTACGCAATGATGATGCGCCGCATGGCCAAAACACAGGAAGAGGCCGAAGCCCGCATTCGGACCAACCGCCTACCAACCGCCACGCCATTCGGCGTTTTCGACGAAGTCACTGGGTATTAAAAGGAAAGAATCATGGGTTTTCTCTCAGGTAGCGGAATTGCCAGCCCCGGCGCAGGCCCCGGCGACAGCGGTGGGTTTGGCTTAGTTGGTCAGCTCATGGCTCAAATTGCAGCAGCCGAAAAGCAAAAAGCCGGTCCGACTGCGGCTGCAAAAGTCGCGCCTGCCGGAGCGCCGCCGCAGCAACAGCAAGCCGCGCCTGATTCCGTAATTGAGCTACAAGCTCTCAATGATGAGCTGGTTAGCCAGTACGGCACAAACGTAGACGCGATGCGCAAAGACCCGCGATATGCCAGGGTGGCCCAATTGGCCGAAGCGCACAAATCGCAGCTACCCAAAATCAATCAAGCCGCCTGGGATCAGATGGCGGCGGGGGGCCGATAACGTGGCCACCCTGAAACCAACCATCGACGTCAGCACGAAGCCTGCGCCCCTGGCCAGCAAGATGCCCGGCATGACCCAAGGCATGTCCGTGGTCGCCACGCAAGACCCCACCGTGGCAGGACCAGTTCGCGGCCCTGGCCCGGCGCAAGCAGGCAACCAGGTCGCCCCCGGCGCATTGGGTCGCACGTCGATGCGCCCACCAGGTCCAGGTGAGCAACAGCCGACAGGCGGGCTCATCGGCAATCAGATGATGAGGAAAAACCCATGATGCAAGACCCGATAGCCGAAGAAGAAAAACAAGCCGCCCAGGCTCGCCTGGAGGAGAAGCTGCAAACCTTTGGCACCAACATGGCCCACCAGCGGGACGAGTGGATTCGTTCGCGCTACAGCTACGGCGTGGACAAGCGGTGGCTCGAAGACGAGGACCAGTACAACGCCAAGGACAACATCAACAAGGCCGCCAGCCAGATGATGACCAGCGTGGAGCAGGGCTACCCCGTCACCACGCAGCAGGCCAAGCCTCACCGGTCAACCGTCTACATCGGCCTGACACGGCAGAAGTCCAACGCGGCAGAGGCCCGCCTTGCCGACATCCTGCTGCCCACCGACGACCGCAATTGGGGTATCCAGCCCACACCTAAGCCTGAGCTGATGACCATGGCGCGGGATACGCAAATGGCGGGTGACAAGGAGACAGGCGAGCCGCTGGTAAACCCCGACACCGGCGAGCCGCTGCGCATGAAAGACATCGCGCGTGCTGCCATGGATGTGGCACGCAAAAAGGCCGAGGCAATGCAGTTGGAGATCGACGACCAGCTCACCGAGTGCGACTACAACGCCGAAGTGCGCAAAGTGATCCACAGCGCGGCAGTGATGGGCACAGGCGTGATCAAAGGCCCCATCGTCACCAACCGCACACGCAAAGCCTGGCAGCCGTACAAGGACACGCAGGGCAATCAGATTCACACCTTGGAGATCGTCGAAGAGATCAAGCCAGCGTCGTTCAGCGTGGACCCACGCAACGTCTGGCCCGACCCAGGTTGCGGCGACAGCATCCACAACGGCAAGGGCATCTACGAGCGTGAGCAGCTCACCGCCCGCCAGGTGCGTGAGCTGGCCAAGCAGCCAGGCTTTATGAAGGCCCAGCTCCGCAAGGTGCTGGAAGAAGGGCCGAAGAAGTCGGCCACCTTCCAGGAGCTGAAGGACGAAGACCAGCGCGACATCGCACGCGACGTCTACGAGATGTGGACCTACTGGGGCGAGGTCGAGCACGAAGACCTGGAAGCCACCGGAGTCAACATCGGCGAGAAGGACGAGCTGCGCAGCATCAGCGCATGCGTCGTGATGATCAACAGCACTGTGGTCAAGGCGTTCCTGAATCCATTGGAAGGCGGCGACCTGCCTTATGACTTTTTTGTCTGGGAGAAGGTGGCAGGTAGCGTGTGGGGTTATGGCGTGCCATACCTCATGCGCGCGCAGCAGCGCGTGCTGAATGCGGCATGGCGTCAGATGATGGACAACTCGGGCGTGACAAGCGGTCCGCAGATCATCGTCAAGGCTGGCACGATCCAGCCAGCCGACAAGCAGTGGCAGCTCAGTGCCCGCAAAATCTGGTACGCCACCGACGACGTGGACGACGTGCGCAAAGCCTTCACGGCTGTCGAGTTCAACAGCCACCAGGCCGAGCTGGCCAACATCATCAAGATGGCGATGGAGCTGGCCGACCAGGAGACCGGCGTGCCCGCGATCACCCAGGGCGAGAAGGGCGCAGCGCCTGACACCGTGGGCGGCATGCAGATGCTGATGAACAGCGCCAACGTGGTCCTGCGCCGCCTGGTCAAGCAGTTCGACGACATGATCACCAAGCCGCACATCCGTCGTTACTACGACTACAACATGATGTACAGCGAGGACGAGGAGATCAAAGGCGACTTCAGCGTAGACGCACGCGGCTCCAGCGCGCTGCTGGTGCGCGACATCCAGAACCAGTCGTTCCTGAACCTACTTGCCGCTGCGGCCAACCCGACCTTCGGCGTGTACATCGACACGCAGAAGCTGTTTGAGAAGGCGCTGCAAGCTCAGCACATTGACCCCAAGGACGTATTCAAGCCCGAAGACGAGCTGGAGAAAATCAAAGAGCAGATGGCCAACCCGCAGCAACAGCAGGCACCCGATCCGCGTGTCCAGGCTGCGCAGATTCGCGCACAGACAGACATGGAACGAGCCAAGGCGCAGAACGAAGGCGACATGGCCGAGATTCAATTGCGCCAATCCATGATGCAGCAAGACGCCCAACTGAAGATGGCCGAGCTGCAAATGACGCGCGAGATCGAAATGCTGAAGATGTCGAACAGCCAGAACATCAGCCTGGAAGAGATCAAAGCAAAGCTGGCCGACACGGCTATCCGCGAACGCAGCAAGAAGGAAATCTACGCTGCCGAGCAAAACCTCAAACTCCGTACCGGCTCCGGTATCTAACGAAAGGACTTCACCATGGCTTCAGTAAACGCAACCATCAGCCGCGACACCGCACCAGGTGCTGTGATCGTGACTTGGTCATTGGGTAACGCCGACACCGGCACGGCCTTCCAACTGCCTGCCGCTGGCGACATGACGTGCCACACCTTTGGCACTTTTGGCTCAGCCACCATTACCTGGCAAGGGTCGAGTGACGGGACCAACTGGCACGCCATGACGCAGAAGGGCGGCACCACCAACATGGCCTACACCACGACCGGCAATCACACGCCAAACGAGATGCCGCCCTTCGTCCGCGCCATCTCGGCAGGCGGCACCGGCACGGCCATCACGGCGTCCCTTTGCTACTACCCGCGCTACACCAAAAACCCGTATTAAGCGGGCAGTAGCGAGCAGTACAACATGTTGCAAGAAAACCCCTTCAGCCCTATACTATGGGCAGGGGCCTTGCGCCCAAAAAATACATAGCCAGGCAATGACCTGGCTTTTTTGATGGCATGAACGATTTCACTTCCGCAACCTGGCACCAACTACGCAAATGGGCTGAAACAGAGCTTCAGCGTGCGCGTGTCAAAAATGACGCTGTCGGTCTTTCTCTCACCGACACGGCGGCATTGCGGGGTGAAATAAAAATGCTCAAACGATTTCTCGACTTGCCGAATGAGGCAACTCGGGGTGTGGTGGCCGAGCCGGACGAATAGTCCCGCATGGCCGTGTGAGTAAGCCGCCGTTTGGCGGCTTTTTTATTGGAGAGCACTGTGGAAGAAAACGAACTGTCTCAGGAAGAGGCGCAAAAACTTTGGAACGAGGAAGCCAGTAAGCTCGACGCCGGTGATCAAACACCCGCGTTTGAGACCCAAGCATCTGTGCCGGAAACCCCGCCGCAGGAAACCCCCGAACCAGAGGCCGCGTCAACCCAGGAACAGGCCGCTGATCCACTGGCCGGACTCCCGGAGGAAGTGAAACTTGCCCTTGGCAAGATCACCCAACTGGAGCAGGCAAATGCTCAATTGCTGCACCACGTAAAGACTGCCGAGGGTCGCGTGGCTGCGATGCAGCGTGAGTTCCAGCAGGGACGCCAAGCAGCGACTTCGGTCGATGCCGCGCCCAGCCAGGGACAAATGGCTGCCGCCGCCAAGAACCCCGAGAAGTGGGAGCAGCTCAAGCAAGATTTTCCCGAGTGGGCGGGAGCGATGGAAGAGTATGTGGGCTCAAAGCTCAGCGGCATGCAAAGCGGCGTACAACCTGACCAGGTCATGGAGTACGTGCAGCAACAGCTTGCTGTCGAGCGTGAGAACATGAAGATCGCCATCGAAGAAGCCCGGGTAGAAGGCCGGTATGAAAACTGGCGCGATACGGTAAACACGCCGGAATTTGCGCAATGGTTTGCAATCCAGCCTGCTGAGGTGAAAGCCTTGGCCGATAGCTCGGCTGCCAAGGACGCGATCAAGATGCTGGACATGTTCCACAAATTGAGCGCCAAACCGGCAACGGAAATCAAGCAAGAGCGCGGAGCACGTCTCGCTGCGGCTGCGACGACTCGACCCGGACAGACACCGCCGCCCAAAACCATGGACGACATGTCGCCGGAGGAACTGTGGAACTACGAGGCCAAGAAGCGCGAGGAACAACTCGCAAAACGCGGCTACTAACCCTCTCTTTTTTGTAAGGAATTTTCAAAATGGCTATTCAAAACTACGGCACAGTCGCATCGCGGAATTTGATCCGTGCTGCGCAAGGCATGCTTGAGCACGCCCAGCCCATCACCGTCCTTGGCGACTTCGGTACTCAGCGCGAGATGCCGCAGAATTCGACCGACACCCTGGTGTTCCGTCGTACTCTGCCCTTTGGCGCAAGCACCTCGGGAACCACGATTGAAAACAGCTCACGCTATGTGGGTACGCCGGACATCACCGCATCCAACTTCGTGTTGGCTGAGGGTGTGACTCCCAACTCCAACACCATCTCCTTCCAGGACGTGTCCGTTCAGCTCCAGCAGTACGGTGTGTTGTTCAAGTACAGCTCCAAAACCGAGCAACTGTACGAAGACGACATCCCCGGCGAGATGGTCAAGCTGACCGGCGAGACCCTGGCCGAGGTGATGGAGCTGGTGCGCTACGGCGTGCTGAAGGCCGGTTCGACTGTGATCTACGCAAACGGCTCTAGCCGCTCTGCTGTGAACACCGCGATCAGCCTGAATGCAATCCGCAAAGCAGCACGTACCCTGGAATCCAACCGCTGCCGTCGCGTCACCAGCCGCCTGGCTCCTGGCGTGAATTTCGGTACCCGCGCAGTGCAGCCTGCCTATGTGGTTTTCTGCCACACTGACGCAGTGTCTGACGTGCGTAACCTGCCCGGCTTTACCCGCGTGGAAGAGTACGGCAGCTTCAAGCCAATCCACGACCGCGAGATCGGCGCTTGCGAAGACTTCCGCTTCGTCAGCTCCCCTCTGCTGAAGTCGTTCCTGGCTGCTGGCGCATCGGTCGGCTCGTCCGGCATGCTGTCCATCGGCGCATCCAACGTGGACGTGTACCCCTTCATCGTTATCGGTGAAGATGCATGGGGCCAGGTTGCGCTGAAGGGCATGTCTGCCATCAAGCCTGTGGTGTTGAAAGCATCGCAGACCAACCACGCTAACCCGCTGGGCCAATTCGGCTACGTGGGCGCTTCGACATGGTTTGCCACCGTGCGTCTGAACGACGCCTGGATGGCCCGTATCGAAGCCGGTGTGACCGCTCTGTAATGACCAGGGGCCAGGGTGACCTGGTCCCGTCTTAACCAAAGGAAATCATCATGGCCGCTGAATCGTTGAAACAACGACTCCCACGCATCCCTGACCGTCTTACCGAGCAAGAGCTGACAGCGATCCTGAAAGCTCTGGTCGATGGTCTCCAAGCCACTATGGCTCAACTGGACGCAGACACCGGTGTCGCAGACACCACCTACGCTGCAAATTTCGCAACCTATATCGTTGACTAAGGAACCCCACCATGTCTTACAACATCGAACAAGCCAACAGTGGCTATCTCTCGCTCACCGCTGCCGGTCTGGCTGAAGGTACGAACGCCAACACGTTCAAGACTACCAACACCCTGACCTTCACCAGCAACGGTGTTTTCAAGTCTAAGTCGGCTACCGACAACTTGACCTTCAGCACCGGCACCGCACTGGCCAACAGCCAGGCTTGCCTGTTTGCTGTGTGGATCAACGCATCTGGCACCGTGACGACCACCCAAGGCCCCATCGTGGCTGCCGGTGATCCTTGCCCCGTGCCCGGCCAGACTACCGCTGGCACCACGCTGGTTGGCCTGATCAAGGTCACCACCAGCTCGTCGGCCACGTTCACGCCTGGTAGCACCGACCTGTCCGCCTCTGGCGTGACCGGCGCGTACTACGACTGCATGGACATGCCTGGCTCCGCCCAGTAAGTTGCCATCTCTCTTCTTTGAAGAGCTTTACGCAGGCCGCCTTCGGGCGGTCTGCTTTTTGGCAAAACCTTTTTTCAACCCCTGGAGTAAATGATGGCAACAAAACAAAAAATCCAAGGCATCGAGATCAGCGACGATGCACCTGAAATTGAAACCGTATCCGAGTCGAAAGACTTCTCGGCTCTTGCTGCAAGCGAAGCGTTTATGAATGAGCTGGTCACCGTCATGGTCCATTCGACCACAGACGAAAACCAACCACCTCAAGTCATCATTAGCTGCAACGGCATGAACCAGCCGATCTTTCGCGGCTTCCCCACCACGATCAAACGCAAATACGTTGAAATCCTGGCGCGCATGAAAGAAACCAAGTACACCCAGGTGACCCGCAATCCGGCAGCTCCTGACCAGATCGACATGGTGGCCCGCCACGGGTTGTCGTATCCGTTTGACTTGGTCGAGGACAAGAACCCACGCGGGCGCGCTTGGCTGAACAACGTCCTGGCAGAACCAGCTTAACCTGAAAGCTCCGCATGAATTTGCTTCAGCTCGTCAACCAGACCCGCGTTGAGTGCGGCGTGTCAGGGCCAGCCCTGACTACCGCGCAAGGCCAAACAGGCGAATCCGGCAGGATGGTCGCCTGGGTCGTGCAAGCCTGGACCGACATCCAGACAAGCAAAGAGGACTGGCTCTTCATGCGTGAGTCTTTTGACTTCAACACCACGGCCAACATCTGGGAGTATTCAGCTTCCGATGCTGGCCTCACCGATTTCGGCAATTGGAAGCGCGACAGCTTCCGTTGCTCCACATACGGCCAGGACTACAAAGACGAGCAGCTCCTGAATTACATGGAGTGGACCACGTTCCGCAACCTGTACCGTTACGCCAACATGCGCAACACCAAAGCGCGTCCGGTGGTTGTGTCCATCATGCCAAACAAAGACCTGGCATTCGGCTCCATCCCGGACCAGGTTTACGTGATCGACGGCGAATACTACACACAGCCTGTCACCCTGTCCGCTGACGCGGACACCCCTCTTCTCCCCGCCCGCTTCCACATGGCCATCGTGTACCGGGCGATGATGTACTACGCAGGGTACGAAGCTGCGTCCGAAGTGATGGCACGCGGCGAGTTTGAATACCGCCGCCTGTACATGCGCATGGAGATCGACCAGCTTCCGACCCTGATCAGCGGCCCACCCCTGGCGTAAGGACTGACATGGCCAGCGGCATGCCCCCAGTTCAATACCAGCTCATCACGCTGCAAGGCGGGCTGGACCTGGTCACCCCCACGCTTTCCCTGCCCCCAGGCGTCGCCACAGAGGCCAGCAACTTCGAGGTTTCAATCACCGGCGGGTATACCCGGATCGCGGGCTACGAACGCTTTGATGGGCGGCCCAACCCATCCGACGCCAACTACTCGGCCATCACCGTTGCCGACGCATCTGTCCTGGCCGTGGGCAACACCATCACCAACCTAGCAGCCACGGTGTCCGGCGTAATCATCGCCATTGACGGCAACAGCGTTTTTTACACCAAATCGGTCGGTGGCGGTTTTAGCGTCGGCAACGGCGTCTACGTGGGTGGCGTGCTCAAGACCACCGTCACCGTGCTAGGTGCCAGCTCCACCGTTACCAACGCCCTGGTCGCGCACTACACCTACCTGGCCGCAGAAGCATACCGGTCAGACATCGGCGCGGTCCCGGGCAGCGGGCCTATTCGCGGCGTCGCCTATTTCAAAGCCGCAGATGTCTATGCCTGGCGCAACAACTCCGCAGGCACGGCGATGGAAATTTACAAGTCCACGTCTAGCGGCTGGACCCTGGTGCCCCTGGGATACGAGCTTCAGTTTGATACCGGATCGGGTGAGATTTTTGAAGGCGACACCATTGTGGGCCAGACCAGCGGGGCCACCGCCGTCGTCACGCGCGTGGCTGTTGCGTCGGGCACCTGGGCGTCCAACACCGCAGCCGGGTACATCAATTTTGCTTCGGTCACCGGGACCTTCAGCGCGGGCGAAAACATCCGCGTCGGCGGCACCACAAAAGCCCATGCCGTGGCCGCGCAGGCTGCGATTACGCTATCCCCAGGTGGCCGGGTCGATGTCTGGATTGACGACTTTGGCGGCGGCAGCCGCATCTATGGCGCAGACGGGGTCAACTACGGGTTTGAATTTGACGGCACGGTCTACACGCGCATCCGCACAGGCATGACAACCGACACGCCAAATCACGTCGTTGTCCACAAGCAACACTTGTTTTTCAGCTTTGCCAACTCGGTTCAGTTCTCCGGCATCGCGGACCAGTACAACTGGAGCCCGGTGATTGGCGCTGGCGAGATCGCCATGAATTCGGCGGTCACCGCGTTTCTGATCCAGCCGGGTAACCAATCAACCGGTGCCCTGGCGATCTACACAGACGACAACACGGCGATCCTGTACGGCACCAGCTCGGCCAATTTTGCCCTGGTGTCGTTCAACATCGGCACGGGTGCCAAAGCATTTAGTTGCCAAAACATCAACGCGAGCTACACCTTTGATGACCGGGGCGTCATCAACATGGCGACCACGTTGAATTACGGCAACTTCGACTCTGCTTCGCTGACGCTCAACATCCGCCCATTCATCCAGCAGCATCGCACCCTGGTGACCGCCAGCGGGGTGAGCCGCGAGAAGGGCCAGTATCGGGTCTTCTTCAGCGATGGCACCGCGCTCTACGTGACCCTCAGCAACGGGCAGTACATGGGCACCATGCCAATGCAATTCCCCAACGCGGTGGCGTGCATGGCTGAAGGCGAAAAAGCTGATGGGTCCGAGACATCATTCTTTGGCTCGACCAACGGGTATGTGTACCGGCTTGACGCCGGAACATCTTTTGACGGGGTTGAAATTCCGGCCAGCTTAACCCTGGTTTTCAATGCCATCGGCAGCCCTCGCTTGCTGAAGCGTTTCCGCAAAGCAGCCCTGGAAATCACCGGCACCAGCTACGCCGAATTTGCTTTCAGCTACGACCTGGGCTATGCCACAACCGAGATCAGCCAAGAATCAGCCACTGGGTACGCAACCAATTTGGCAGCCAGCTTTTGGGATTCGGTTTACTGGGACAGTTTTGTCTGGGACGGGCGGACATTAGCCCCGTCAGAGGTTGAGGTCAAAGGCACGGCAGAAAACATTTCGATCAGGATTGCAAGCAATTCTGCTGAGTTTCAGCCGTTCACGATTAACTCAGCCATTCTGCACTACACACCGCGAAGAGGACTCCGATGAGCAATTCTTTTTACACGCATGGGTCGTTTCCGTCGACCGGGGCTGCGGCCACGTCGGCCAGCATGCGCAACGAGCTGGACCTGATCACCCAGGGATTCGACAAGCTGCCAACCCTAGGCGGCAGCTACGCCAACCAGGTCGTCGTGCTGTCGGCCACCGGCTTGGCCATGACGACCAGCACGTCGCTGAACGGCATCTCGATTGGCACCACCACCGCAGCGGCTGGCGCGTTCACCACCCTGAGCGCGTCCAGCACGGTCAGCGGCACCGGCTTTAGCACTTACCTGGCCAGCCCGCCTGCTATCGGCGGCACGGCTGCTGCGGCCATCACCGGCACCACCATCACGGCCAACACAGGCTTCGCTGGCGCGCTTAACGGCACCGTGGGTGCCACTACCCCAGCCAGCGGTGCATTCACGTCCCTGAGCGCGTCTGGCACGGTCAGCGGCACCGGCTTCAGCACCTACCTGGCCAGCCCGCCCGCCATCGGCGGTACGACTGCGTCCACGGTCCGGGGC
>Ga0075459_1000050_pt1 | contig 16766 bp, 19 predicted proteins | sample DEB3_08_DNA_2_FD_76333 | JGI IMG/M metagenome (GOLD analysis project Ga0075459, IMG submission 76333) | Aqueous microbial communities from the Delaware River and Bay under freshwater to marine salinity gradient to study organic matter... | ecosystem: Environmental > Aquatic > Marine > Coastal ...
AAATTTAACCCTTGAGTCACTTTCGCTGCATATTAGCATTCTCCTAGTTTCTTGGTTTCACAAACCATGCCTCCGACTTCTGAACAGTCATTAAACAGTCTGCCACATGCCCGATAACTCCGAAACGGTTAGTGAACCTTCCAAAATCACGATGCCAAACAAGCCCATAGACACTGAACAGTTGACCGGCTTGCTCCGCCAGTCCCTTTTCGCTGATGAAGAAAAGCAGCCCGCTCAGGCTGAGACTGAGACAGAAACTGAATCTGAAACTGACGGTGAAGCAGAAGATGCTCAACCGGAAATGGAAGATGATGCTTCTGAAACTGAATCTGAAACCGACTCTGAAGAAGCTGATTCTGCTGAACAGGAGAAGGAGACGGAGGATGAAGCCGAACAGACCTCTAAAAACCTGCCAAAAGGTGTCCAGAAGCGCATTGACAAGCTAATTGCCAAGCGAAAGGAAGCTGAAAAGCAGATTGATGAGCTAACTGAACGACTGAAAGAGCTGGAATCCACGGACAAGCCTGTCGAAAGAGAGGTGATACCTGTTGGAAAAGACCTTAACCCGTATTTTGCGCTTCAATCTGAACGCGATATTCAGGATGAGATCAAGAACGCTCGACAGGTCAGACGGTGGGCCGAAGAGAATCCTGATGGCGCGATTGTTACCGGCAAAGATGGCAGGGAAGTCGAGTATTCCGCTGAAGAAGTTAGGAAGATTCGCCTGAATGCCGTTGATGCACTGGAAGAACATCTTCCAGCACAGCTTCAATACGTTGCAGTTCGCAAGCAGTATGATGCTGAAGCTGAAAAGATGTATCCATTCTGGAAACAGCGGCAGTCGCCTGAATACCAGTTCGCAAAGCAGATTATTGAGGCATTCCCAGAAATTCAGAAGTTCCCTGACTTCAAAGTCTCCATTGGTGACATGATCGAAGGGCGGAAGATGCGGGAAAGCAACAGCAAGAAGCAACCGCAACCTGTTAAGAAGGCACCTGTGGCACCCAAGGCAACATCTGCACCGGCTTCGCTTACTCCAAAGTCTGTGAAATCCAAGTTCGCTGAAGAAAGTTTCCGCAAGTCACCAAATGAAAACAACCTCAAGGCACTAATCGCTGAAAGGTTCCTCTAAAACTCAAATCAAAGAAAACTAACTATTATGGCCGCTCTTTTTGAACGTTCTCAGGTTGGCAAGCGCGAAGATCTTGCTGACTACATCTCCCTCGTTGACGCTAAGGACACTCCTATCGTCTCCATGGCCCCTAAGGGCAACAAGCCTGGCAACACCCTGCTTCAGTGGCAGGCTGACAACATGCCTGCCGCCGTTACCACTGGTAGCGTTGACGGTGTTGACGTTTCCAGCTATGAAAACCTGAACTCTGGTCGTGCTATCATCAGCAACTACATCCAGGTGTTCCAGCGTGCAATCCGCGTTTCGCCTCTGGCTGTTGACGTGTCTGTTGTCGCCGGTCTGCGTGATGAACTCGCTGGCATGGTCGCCAAAGGCATCAAGCTCCTGAAGCGTGACATGGAAGCCACGGTTTCCAGCGACAATGACGCCAAGCTAGACGATGGCACCGATCCCTACCAGACCAAAGCTCTTGGCAAATGGATCAGCACCAGCGGCGGTTCTGTTCTTCAGGTTCCTTCTGCCTATCGCACGCCTTCTGCCAGCATTGCCACCACGGCAACCGCTAGCCTGACAGAAACGAACATCCAGGCTGTTCTTACCTCGATCTATGGCCAGACTGGTCAGTTCAAGGAATATGACGGTGTGGTCGGCACCAACCTGAAGCGTGCCTTCAGCAACCTGCTGTTCACCACCACCCTCAGCAGCACCAGCACTGTTGGTGTTACCGGTGCCGGTGGCACTGCCATCCGCACCTTCAGCCGCGATGCCAACAGCGATGCCTACATCGCCAGCGTTGACATCTTTGAAGGTGACTTCGGTCGCATCAAGCTGCATCCTTCCCTGTTCATGCCAGACGCCGACAACGGTTATGTGCTCGACATGGAACTTCTGGAACTTCGTTACACGAACCTTCCTGAAGTCACGGAACTTCCTGACGCTGGTGGTGGCCCTGCCCGCCTGATCAAAGCGGTGGCTGGCCTGGTGGTCAAGAATCCTCTTGGCCTTGGCAAGTTTGACCCTGCCTAAGTTCTAGCGTCCTCGTAACACAACTCCGCTATCACCTATGATTGAAACCATCCCTGAAGAACTACAACGCGACATGCTTAAAGAGTTCAAGACGGGCTGGAACTTTCGGAAGGTGGTAGCGGAGGCACGAGCGCAACAGGTCGGAAGGGTGAATAACCTTGAACACCGTAGCCTTGAAGGAATCGGAAGGCTCAGGATGCGTGTTGATCCTGACTCATATCACTACTGGGGTCAGCGTCTGGGATACGACTGCTGGAAAGACCCTAACTTCTTGAACGAATACGAGAAGAATAACCCTTACTGCAAGGTCAACTCCAAAGGAACCAAGATGCAGTTTGGTTTTGCTTCAGAACCGTCCTCGACTCGCCAGGTTAAATACCGTAAAGTATTTGCGTGAGAACGATCAATTTCAGCGACATTCTTTATCGTGCCGTCACTTTGTGCGGTCTTGATCGTAGTGCAATCCAAGACAGCACCTTTCGCATGGTGCGTGACTTTGCTTCACAGCGCATTGCTCACATCTGGGAGCAGGAACCATGGCCTGACATTGTCAGGGTGGCTGAGATGAGTTCCACGACAGACAGCGAAGGCGTTCAATACATCAACTTGACGAGCAGCATGGGTGACATCCTGCAAGTCTACACTCTCAACCCTAAAGTCACAGCAAGGGCTGTTCCTGTGGCTTATTATCTCGATGACGATGGCACTAACCGCCGAATCATCATCATGGACAGCACAACGCCAGTCTGGGTTGAGTATCGCTTGCCAAAGCCTGACCTGTTTGGCGAGTCCTACAATGCTAACTCGGTCTATTCCGTTGGCGCACAGGTCTACTTTGACAGCGGAACGAACACAGGAAGTTATTTGCCTTCCACGACTGCCGCTTCTTCTGGCAACTTCTATACCTGCACAACGGCAACGACTCAGGGACAGTCACCTACCTCGACACCGAATAGCTGGTCACTGGTGAAAGTCCCTTACTTCTGCGGTGATTACGTCACTAAAGCCGTGTTCTCCGACTATCTGAGGACGGAAGGACAGATTGACAATGCTGCGATGGCAGAAGCTGAAGCTGAAAACGTCAAAATGCTTCAGATTGATAGGGTTTTGCGTGCTGAAGGTCAGATCAGACGCATGAACATGATTAACACTTACTAAACAATGAATTCAAACGTCCAAATCTCAGGTCATAGCGGTGCCGCTCTTGGTGTTGTTGTCGAAACTGGAACCACTGCCGTCACTGGTAAGTTCTACGCTATTCAGGTGCTTGAAGCTGCTGAGTTCAGCACGTTCACCGAAAATGCAAAGTCTGGTGATGCGATGACCGGCTTCAGCATTCCTGCTGGCACCATCCTTTACAATGGTCTTGGCATTACTGCCTTTACTCTCACCAGCGGCAAGGTTCGTGCATACAAAATGTAAGCTGTGAACGGTCTCGTTCTATCGCTGCATGTAGGAGGATCAGGGTCTATTGTAGACTCTGGCCCGCTTACGCCTCCGACTGTTGCGCCAGTTCTGACAGCTGATGTTGCATCTACGTCATACACGGTTAACCTTGAATGGACGGCCAGCAATAAGACGGATTCGGAAGGATTTAGCTATGCCGTCGAGACTAGTCGAGATGGCGTTTCGTTCAATCGAGATGCTTCGACAAACTCCCTTTTCTTTGATTACACTGTTAGTGTTGGAGACGAGGGATCGTGGTATTTCAGAATCGTGCCATTTAATAACGCAGGAGACGGGCCTTCTAGCAACACAGCAACGGCATTTATTCCAGGAACATAATGCACGCTCTTTGCCTCAATATCAGTCTGGTTGCATCACCCTCTGCTGTGAGCGATATTGCTCCAACAGGCACTTGGATACTTGCAACGGGTCTTTGGGATGATCCTGGCGTCTGGTTGGACAGCGAAACTTGGATTGATTAACTTTTATGCCAATCGGAACAATTTCAAACGGTGAAGCAGGTTCTTCTGTTCGCTCTAAGCTGAACAGCACAATCGCTGCGGTGAATGCTTTGGGGACTGCTGCAAACGAGAACACAACTGCCTTTGCAACAGCAGCTCAGGGAAATCTTGCTGATTCCTCTCTTCAGCCAGGTGACATTGGAACCACCGCTGGAACCGTCTGTGCTGGTGATGACTCTCGTTTGTCTAACGCTAGGACACCAACCAGTCATGCTTCCAGCCATGTCACAGGTGGCTCAGATAAGATCAGGGATGCCACTGCTAGCCAGGACGGTCTGATGACCTCAACCTATGCCACTAAGCTCGACGGCATTGAAGCTGCTGCTGACGTGACAGATGCAGGAAATGTTGGTTCTGCTATTCATGGAGCTACGGCAAAAACGACACCTGTTGATGCTGACACGACTGCACTTATTGACTCGGCTGCGAGCAACGTGCTGAAAAAGGTCACCTGGGCTAACGTTAAGGCAACGCTCAAGACTTACTTCGACGGGATTTATCAAGCTGCTGGAACCTATCTAACTAGCGGTGGCGCATTAGGAACGCCTTCCAGTGGAACACTGACGAACTGCACAGGACTGCCTCTCTCAACCGGAGTTAGCGGCAACCTTCCAGTTGGCAATCTCAACAGCGGAACCAGTGCAAGTTCCTCGACATTCTGGCGTGGTGATGGAACCTGGGCAACGCCTTCAGCGAGTGGAGGCGGCAAGATTCTTCAGGTTGTCCAGGCGACCAAGACGGACACGGCGAGCGTTACCGGACAAACTTTCAGCAGCGTGTTTAGCGGAAGTATTACGCCTTCGTCTAGCTCGTCAAAAGTGCTTGTGCTTGCTATGCTGTCATGTGGCGGCAACACATCTAATTGGACAAACATTAGGCTCACAAAAAGCGGCAGCATCTTGATTCAAGGCGACACGGCAGGCAGTCGGGCCAGGGTTACCGCTCAGTCAGCCGCCAACAACGCTGCCGCCATTCAATCAGCCATTATTCAGTATTTGGACTCCCCGGCGTCAACCTCGGCTCTGACCTATGAGATAGAAATTGCCTCAAATACTTCATCTACGGTTTACCTAAATAGGAGTCATACCGACACCGATGCGGCTACTTTTAGCCGTGCCTCATCAACCATCCTCCTTATGGAGGTAGGAACCTAACATGCCAGTCCCATCATACAACCTCGCTGAAGCCGTAGCACTGGCCTGCCCAGGTGCATCTTTCAAACTCGACCCTGAAACCTACGATGGACTGGTAATGCTCGACGGCACGCCGAAACCCACCGAGGCTGAGATTGAAGCAGCTTGGGCAAACAGGCCAATGCCTGCCGTTTCGGTCACTATGGCTGCGCTACGTCTTGCCATGGGTCGTGACATTTGCATTCAGATTAGTGCGTGGATCAGTCAGATCAGCGATGTAAACCAGAAATTCCAGGCTCAGACTTGGTGGGACAAAGCACCGACAGTGAGAAGCACTCATCCTGTGGTTGACCAGTTCAGAGTTGCACTCAACAAAACCCAGGAACAAGTTGCTGAATGGTTCGCAGCAGCAAAACAGATTGACGAGCAATGAGCAACCTGATCAAGATCAACACAGCTTGGATCACTGTTGTGCTTTCCGCTTTCAGCACCGCAGGCTATGTCACATGGCTTGCAAGTGCTAAGGCGGCGGCGATTGAAGATGCTCAACGCGACATCATACAACTTCAGGAATCAGACAAACAGCAGAGCGCAGTCTTGAACAGGCTAGATGAAAGAACCGTGATGATACTCGAAACGCTGAAAAGCATAGCTAAAAAGTAACCATGAAACTCCTCCTCTCCAAACTCAAAGAGAAATCCACCTGGCTTGGCATTGCTACTATCCTGACCGCTTTTGGCGTTCCTCTGCCTCCTGAACTCGCTGGTGCCGTTGGTGATCTTGTCCAGGCTGCTGCTGGCATCGCTCTAGTCGCTATCACTCCGAAGAAGTGACTCAATACGGCATCAAGCGCATTCAGGAAAAGATTGGCACAGAGCCTGATGGTTTCTGGGGGCCAAAGTCCATTGCTGCTTGCCAGAAGTATCTGCGGAGACTGATGCCGTCCCCTAACCCTTGGCCGAAGAGCGACCAGAAAAGCCTTTCTGCCTTCTTTGGTGATCCTGGCGATGAATCTAAGCTGACTGTGCTTGAAGTGGCTGGAATGGGCCTCAAATACGAAGGAAAGGCTGTTCATAGTATCAGATGCCATGCAAAAGTGGCAGAATCGCTGAAAAGGGTGCTTCAGAGCATTCAGAAGAGCAATCCTGAGGTTCTGGCAGAGTATGCTGGATGCTTCAACAACCGCACGATGAGAAACGGAAGCCTGCCAAGTATGCACGCTAGAGGTGCAGCCGTGGACTTCTGCCCTGACAAAAACGGCAATAGCGTCTCCTGGCCTATCGTCGCTACGATGCCTTTTGAGGTCATGGAAGCCTTTGCCAAGGAAGGCTGGCTTTCTGCCGGTGCATTCTGGGGCAGAGATGCCATGCACTTTCAGGCAACTGCTTGATTGCCTCCTTTTAGATGGAAAGTTAAACCATGCCAAATTCCCCTTATCAGACAGACGGTGACGCTGGATTTGTCGGCATGGCAAGCCGTGACAATCCGGTGAATATCCAGCCTGGATTTGTCCAGCTCGCAAAGAACATGCGAATGGACAGGGGCAATGCTGCTGTTCGGTCAGGCTGTAAGGATTTGACGCTTTCGAGCATGATCAACGGCAATGCGGATTTCCGCACTAGCTGCACCTATCTCGACACCAACGGCACTGAATACCTGATTCTGGTGACTTCCGATGGCTTGTATACTTACAATACAGCCACAGGGAACACATCGAGCAAGTATGACTTCCCTTCCAGAACAATCAGTTCAACGACCTATGTTCGTGACATTGACGCAACAGACCCTTGTGATGCTTTCCAAGCAGCCGATAGGATTTATATTCTTCGTGGATACAGTCGGAACAGTTCTCTTACAGTAACAGGTGCAACTGGATCATCAAAAGTTAGCAGAACGGGATCAACGGTTACACTCGACTTTGGTGGAACGAATCATGGATACAGCGTAGGAGATGAAATTATCATCTACGTTCCAAGCCATCACGAATTGTCTGGTTCTTTCTTTGTTGAGAGTGTTCCACTTGCTACGACACTGACTTACGTAACGACCACATTTGGAAGTGATAGTCATAATACATTCACCAGCATCAAGGCTAAGGCTGCACTGGTCTGGAATGGCTCGACGGTCAGCGTAGTTGAGCAGGACACGGGAACGCAGTATCCTTATCTTCAAGGCGGTGATGCTGTCTGTATGCCTCCTGCTGACTTTGGGATGTATTTCCAGGGCAGGATTGTCCTTTGCGTAAGTCGTGATGAGATTGCAGCATCGAACTACTACGAACCGAACGTCTTTGATGTAAGCCTGGATCAGTTCAGGATCAATACTGGTGCAAATGACTACATTGTTGGCTTCACTCCGTTTCAGGAGGACAAGTTTCTCATCTTCCAGCGGAATAGCATTTATTATGCTTACCTTCCTCCTCCTGCGATTGCTGCGACTATTGATCCAGGCATCAACTCTGACTCATTCATTCAGACGCTAACGAACCAGTTTGGGTGCTCTGCTCGTCGCAGCATTCAGCTTGCAGGTCAGCAGGTGTTCTTCCTGTCAGATCGTGGAGTCTATCAGCTTTCCCATACGCTAGACCTGAAGCTAATCGGTGATCAGCGTCCTCTTTCGGAACCGATCAGCGATATAGTTAACCGAATTAACGCTAATTATTCCTCCTTCTCCTGCGGTCTATTCTGGAACAATCGCTATTACCTAGCCGTTCCTCTGGATACCTCGACAAGGAATAATGCGATCCTCGTCTACTCGCTACTGAATCAAGCCTGGGAATCGCTGGATAATTACCCTGTGCAGAACAGTCCAAGGAACCTGATGCAGGCTCTGTATGGCAGCAGTAAACGCATGTTTGCTGTATCTGGAACGAACTGGTTCTTGCTGGAAGAGGCAGATCAGGACACCGTCAATGACGGCACTGGAACGCCTATCATCGGCACCTGTGAACTTGGTTCCGATACTGGTTCGACTACTGCCGTATTCGCTGAAGGTTCAATCCAGCATCCTATTGAAGGGCAGATTCTAAGCCGTCGCTACAACTTCAAGACCTTTGACGAGAAGCGTTTCAGCGGCTTGCAGACTGACTTTGTGCTGAATGCCGGTGATGACGTAACGATTTCCGTGGTCATTACCAACCCAGACGCCACTGTTGACCTTCTTCGCTTTGCCTCCCAGACTGACGAGGACAAAACGATCCGAACAAGGATTGGACGCAGAGGCTATGCCGCTGATATTCTGTTCCAGAGCAATGCAGGAAGGCCAGTCTTGCGTTCTTATTCCCTTGATGCAACAATCTCTGGTCGCAATCTAGTCTCCTCTGAATAATATGGCTCGCCTTCAATCTGGGGTTTCCCCCTTCACTACCGGTCAGACGCTCACAGCTTCCGATCTTAACAACCATGTCACAGGAGCATCCCCGCTTCCTGACTTCATTGGACTTCAGACTGGTCTGACAACTCCTGCGAGTGCTGATGAGTTCCTAGTCAATGACGTTAGTGATGCTGCTGTCAAAAAGGTGACTTTGGAGAACCTGGCAGCAAACATGCCAGCGACAACGGTTAATGCTCTGACGGTTAGCACTAACGCTGCTGTGACTGGCAACCTGACCGTTGGCGGAAACACTACCATTGGCGATGCTGACACAGATTCAGCGACCTTCAACGCAGCCTCTAGTTTTGGCGCAACCGCTACTTTCAATAAGCCTGTTGTCCTGAATGACAATAGCACCATCGGGCAGACTGTTATTTCTGGCACCTATGCCAGGTCAACAACTACCATGACAGTCACGAAAGTAGCTCATGGGCTAACCACAGGAAACACCTTCTGGTTCAATGTTGACAACAATCCAACGCTTTCAGGAAGCTACTCGATCACAGTGACGAATGTAGACACGTTCACCTTCACTGTTGCTGATAGCGGTGCTACTTCTGGAAACATTTACTGGTATGCCAAGACGGCGACGATTCAATCTACTCTGGCTGGAACCCTTCAGGGAAATGTAGTTGTTAATCTTGCCAAGACCAATGTCGCAAACGGTGATGAGTTCCTGATCAAGGATTCCTCCGACTCCAACAAGCTGAAAACAGTTCCTTTCGTGGTGCTTCCTCGACTTTATGGATTGGTTTCTATTAAACCAATAGACACCACTACTGTCACAGCTAGCATTTTCAGATTAGGTAGCACTACTGCTTATGTAGACAAAAACAATCATGGGTTGCGAGTTGGGGATGCTCTATACCTAAAACTGACAGGAACAGGAACCTTCACGAATGGATGGTATCAAATCCAAACCGTTCCAAACGCTGATCAGTTCACAATTCAAACCACTAGCACCAACACTCTTTCAAGTGTTGGCATTGAATGGTATTCACTTGGAGTTGGCAACGCATTAGGTATTTCATCTGCGTTTAAAGAGTCAACAACAGGGTCAGACGTTGTATTCAATTTAACGACAGAGTTTTCTGGATCTAATTATGTGATCATCGCAACCTTCTCGCGTGATGATGGTGTAGGCTATGGAACAACTTGTTGCAATATTATCGGTGCCACCGGCTTTGATAAAACGACAAAGCAATTCAGCCTGACCTCAAACTACACTTCACTGGTTGAAGCTGATGGCTCTATGATGTTCACTGTATTTGGAGACATCTAATGAAACCCTGGCAAAAAGCTCTTCGATGGTTCACCAAGTTTGATGGAGAGACGCCTTTCCATGAACTTCTGGCTGAATACATCAAGGGCGGCTTTGTCTGGTGTTCTCCTGACTCTTTCCTGCTTGCCAAGCCTGCATTCTGGGACGGAAAGACCATCTTCACCGAAACTGACAGTCACAATGCCTGGTTTATCCACCTTGCAGCAGGCAGCATGAAGGATATGCTCAGGATATGCCCGTATCCTCTGGACTTTATCGTGTTTCAGCGGCATGGTCAGGAGCGTTTTCACGCCTATTCATTCAACATTCTAAAAACTAAAGTCAATGGGATCGAAAGCTAGTTCTCCAAAGGTGCCTTCCTATCAGGCACAAATGATCGGTGCTCTGAATGCTCAGGCCAAGATTGCACCTAAACTGCTTTCCCTGGAAAGTCAGTATGGGCCAGCCTTCACTGAAATGAAGCTCAAAGGGCTGGAAGGCTCGCTTCTAGGCACCGGTGATCAGCAAGGATACCTTGGCATTCTTTCCCAGATTGCTCCTGAATACAGGGCAATGGAGGCGGCAGACACAGCAGCATTGCGTCAGGAAGAACTTAAGCAGCTAGGCCAGTTTGCTCCTCAGTATGTCCAGACTTTCCGACAGGCAGCAGGCACTGAAGGATTGCTTTCTGGTCTCAAAAGCCAGGCTGAACAGCAGCTTGCAGCAGGAACAGAACTAACACCTGAAGAGACTCGACAGGCACAGCAGGCTAGCCGTGCTGCATTCGCTAACCGTGGTCTTGGATTGACCAACAGAGCAGTTGGCGCAGAAATCCTGAACCAATATGGCCTGGGACAGCAACGACTTCAGCAGCGTCAGAGTCTTGCCGGCCAGGTGGCTAGCCAGCTTGAATCCTCTGGAATGCCTCAATACTATCAGACCATGATGGGCGGCGGCAGCTTGCAGAATCTGATGGGTCTGACAGGTGTTTCTGATCAGTATAGCGGCACAGGTTTCTTCAATCCTGAATCAAAAATGGCCATGGATATTTCCGCACAGAAAAGCCAGGGAAGTGCTGCTGCTAGTGCTGCAAATGCTGCAAACAAAAGTGCCATGATTGGTGCTGGTGCAAGTGCTGGCATTATGGTAGGAGCAGTCCTAATCTGATGACCAAACTCGACAAAACACGCAGCCTTATCGCTGACGGATTCTCCAAGCTACCTAACGGCATGATCTGCTGGTCAGGTGGCAAGGATAGCATGGCCTTGCTTCATATCATGCGAGGCATGGGGATCAATCTGCCGGTGATCTTCTTTCGTGAGCCTTGGCAACCCTGGAAATACGAGTTCCATGATCGAATCATCCGTGAATGGAAGCTGTTGGTGCATACTTGGCACCCGCAGGAATCTGCATTTCAGCAGAATGAGGATGAGTTTGAAGTGCAGAACCTGTATCAGCTCAACGGCACTAGGTTGACCTGTCCGACTGGCATCGTTGAACCTGTGGAAGGTGAACCTTCAACCTGTGCTTTGGATATTCTCAATAGGCCGAAGCAGGCTTTGCTGGAAACTCAGCCATTCCAGGCACTTTGGATTGGTCACAAGGGCTGTGATTCTGACCCTATTCTTGGCGGTGATGCAGGCACTAGGATCGAAGCTCGCTTTGTTCCTGGGCAAGCTACAATGTTCTTTCCGCTCCGTGATTGGACTCATGCTGAAGTCTGGGAATACCTAGAGCGGAACGGTGTTCCATACGATGAAGGACGCTATGAAAAGACCGCTTCTGGATGGCAGGAGAAACAGGATAAGCTGCATAACGTGGATTATGTTCATGCCTGCACTCGGTGCCTTGATAGACGTTCAAATGCGACTAAGTTCGTGACATGCCCGAAGCTAGGAATGACCATTGAGAACATTTCACACATGGTGCCGTGGGCGCCACAAGACAAAATCAGTTACATTCAAGACTAAACATTATGCAAACACCCTTTGGATCATATAGCGGAGGATATAATGTTCTTCCTGCTGGCTACATGGATGCCTGGCTTCAGGTTGGCAAAAACTACGGAGATGCTATCAAAACTGCTGGATCTGCTGTTGCTGGTGGTATCCTTCAAGGACGGCAGAATGCACAAGACAAAGCCAAACTAGAAGGCTCGCTTCCCACGCAATACAGCATGTATGAGAAGGTTTCTCAGGCATCTGGGCAAGCGATTGATCCGACTCTTGCGGAGAGATATAAGAACATCGGCCAAATGTCTCTTCCACAGATGCAGTCTTTTGAGAAAGACCTTGCTGCCTCACAGCAGATGCAGATGAATATCGCTAATATGCAGCGTCAGGCTCAGGCTTACCAGATGCAGCAGCAGGCTATGCAGAGGGCTGCGCAGGCTCAAGATTTGTCAACTAGGCGTTCCAACATTATAAATGTTCTTGGAGGTGCATCTAATTATCAACCTGCTATGCCACAAGGAACAGGTCAGCTTCCTACCATCAATCCTCTGTTCCCAACCTATTAAAGGACACTAATATGGCTGATCCAATGCAAATGCCACGGCTAGATGCGTATGCTCAAGATTTGCTTCGGCAGAGCTATGGGCAGTCTCCTATTTCCTCTGATGTTCTAGCTCGTTTCGGTCAGGGGATGATGCAACAAGCTGCACCTGTGCCACAGGTTGAGTCTTATGCACCACAACAAACGATGCAACCCGATCCAAGGCGTTTGGAATATGCCAAACGTGTTGAACAGCGGTTTAATGAGCTTGCACAAACTGTTGGTGGCATGGAGGAGCTTATTGCTACGGGAACTGTTGATATTGCTCGTCAACGAGCATTGAAAGACGTTGAAATGCTTTATGGGCCTGCTCCTTCACTTCCGCAGCCATTGCAGGTTCAGCCTATTCCTGGCACTAACCGAGTCGCTGTTTCCGGTGGTGGATTCTCATCTCCTCAGATGATCGAGGTTCAGCCGCAGCAAGCAGGAATGCAATTCACTCCTGTTTTTGATCCTGAAGGAAAACCAATCCCAGGAATGGGAATGACTCCCAGCGGTGAAATTAGAACATTTAAGACTGCACAAGAATCACAAGCTGAAGGATTCAAGCTGAATGACATTCTCAATGATGCTGTTCAATCAATAGACAAACTCATTGGGCCAAAACCTCCTGATGATTTAAGTAAAGAAAATCCAGCACAAAAAGCACTAAGACTATCGAAAGAAAACGACATTGCATGGGCTGCTAGTAGCAGCGGAGATTTCATGAACTTCATTAGTCCAGTATTAAAGAGTGAGACAACTGGTATTCAGAAAGATATTCAAAATCTAGCATCTAAGGTTGGTGCTGTTGGTGCAACCGTTTTTGCTGGCCAAGGATCATTCTCTGATGCTGAACGTCAGATGATCAAAGATTCTCTTTCTAGTATCAATCTGGGTGGAACTGATGAGCAAGCTATTGCCAGCCTAAGAGATTTGCAAAGAAGATTGTATGAAATCAAACAACGATCTTCAATGACAACAAATAACCAGCAGCAGGGATCGCAGTCAGGAGCAACTCAAACTCCACAGGTGAACAGAGAACAGTGGGATGGTAAAATGCGAACACAAGCTCAATAATTTATGCCAAGAATCATATCTATTCCGAGCAGAGGCATCGAAGTTGAGTTTCCCGATTCCTTGCCGGAAGCGGAGATTGATGCCTACCTGAAAGAGAAATATCCACGTTCAGGACAAGACGTAGCTTTTGAAGTTCAGCAGGCTACGCAGAACACGATTGAAGGAAACAATCTAGTCAACCCATTCGATTCTATGTCGAATGATGACTATCTGCTGTATCGTAAGCATCTGGCAGAAAAGAAAACGTCTTTTGGCGATGCTCTTGGAATCGCTACTGATACCTTTGGCAAGATCATCAATGAAGTAGGAACTGGTATTGGAGCAGCAGCATACAAAACCTATGAAGGGGAGTTTGGTCAAGCTGCTGAATCCGCAAAACAAGGTGTTATTGCTGGAACAGTTGGTCTTGCTGACATTGCAGACAAGGTTCTGAATCCAGCTTCAACGATTCCTAGCAAGGAAGAGTTTCTTAACCAGACGCATGACAAACCTGTTGATACGATTGCTGATGAAACAATCCCATTCTTCAGGCCGCAAGTTCAGAACACCGAACAGGATTACAACTCCCTAATCGAGCGAGAAAAGACTCGTGACCGTGATATTACCAACAGGCTTTTTGCAATGGAAGCGACCCTTAAAGGTGCTCCTATTGAGGAAGTCGCTAGAGGATTCCAGTATGTTGATCCTACCATGCTCGCTGGTGGTGCATCTGCGCTTCTGAAAACTGGTGCCAAAACGCTGTTCAAAGCTCCTGCTGTAGCTGCTGCTAGAACGGCAGGTCAGGCAGTCGCAACAACAGCTCCTGGGGCTATTGGACAAGCTGCGCTAAGTGCCGTTGAACGTGGTGCAGGTACTGTTAAAACTGTCACTGCTCTGCCTGGTAAAGCGATTGAGGCAGTCGGAAACGTGGCTGAAGGAATTATTCCTGGCACCGGAATGGCAACAAAAGGAGCCGCAATTACTGCTGGTGTTTTCACTGGTGCTGGTGTTCCTCTTGCAACTAGTGCAGCTACAAGCAAGCTCGCTGAGACCGTTCAAGCCGCAGCTAGAGCCGCAAGAAGTGAAGCCTCTAGGGCTAGTCCTCTTGAACGTGCTGCAATGCGTGCTGACATCTCTCCTGCTGCTAGGAAGCTAGCTGCTGGACTGGCGCAGATTCAGCCTCTCACCAGCACTCTTGGCAGGGTGGCAGGACAGGCACTCAAGGAAGGTGCTCAGAACGCTGCTGTTGGCGCAGGACTTGGCTACCTCGCAGAACGCAACCTTGAAGGTGCTGCTGCTGGTGCCGGTGGTGGTGCTGCCTTCGGTGGCATGTCGGGAGCGTTCAGAAGCGCATTCGGAGCAGGCAAGGAAGCCCTTGGCTACTCGACTTCCAGGACTGCACGGCAAGCTGTTGGGGACATTAATACGTTCATCTCTGAACGTCCTCAGATGGAACAGGCAGCATGGTCTGAAACCTTTAACCGTCTTGTCGAAAAGGTTGGCCCTGAGAAAGCTGCTGCCCAGGCTGATGCCATGAAGGTCGCAGAAGCTGCTGGTGGCAGGGTTCGTGTGGCAACTCCTGACGAGATTAAGCAGTGGCAGAACCCAGGCTGGATGAACGTTGACGGCACAGAAGTCGTTCTGAATCCAACTAGGATTCTTGGTGACACTGCTGCCCATGAAGCAACGCATGTGCTGTTTGCCTCGACAATCAATCGAGCATTCAAGCCAGAGATTGAATCAGCTATCTTCGGCACTGTTGATCCGACTAACGGTGAAATCATCCGTCCTGGCGTTTTCAATGACGTTGATCTGGCTAAAATCTCAGACCAGATCGCTGACTCGTATGGCAAGAACACGACAGCTTCTAATGAGTTTAGGGGCTACGCAAACAGGCTGAGAAACACGACTGATGCAGCTGCTTTGTCTGAGGCTAGAACTCGTATCGCTGATGAGCTAACAGCAACGTATGCAGGCAAGATGTTCGGCAGACTTCGTGCCGGCCGCTTCAACCCTGATCGGCTTCCGCTTGTTTATCGTCGCGTTCTCAACAGCATCGAGGACGGCATTGTTGACAAGTTCAGGACGGTGCTGATGGAGCAAGGTCAAGACCTTGGTTTCAACAGTGCTGCTGGTGCTTTCGTAGATTCTAAAGGCAGGAAGATCAGGATTCCTGAACTGGATGCCATCATCAAGAAGGCTATGCAGCCCAGGAAGTCAGTTATTCCTGAAGCTAAGGCAAAGCCTGATCTGATTCCTGTGAATCCAGCAGACAGAGCTGTATGGCTGAGAACCTATGGAGGAGCACAGGGCATTGTAAATGCTGATGGAACGCCTAAAAGCGTGACACAAATCAACGCAGAAGCCACTGCACGCTGGCAGGACATGACCTCTAGGCTTGCTGCACTTCCAGATGCTGAGAAGATCGGCCTAGAGTTCAGCCGTGATAGCACTGGAAAAGCTGTGATGACCGCAAAAGGTCAGCTCAGTGATGCCGCTATCAACACGATTCTTTCCAGTGGAGCACTAGATCAGTCCTCTGTTGCAACTCTTCGTGAAGTGCTTAATTCACTGAAGAACTTCGACAAGGCTACCTTCGACACTCGTTACTATGGTGTTTACACTCGTGGCAGAGGCGGAAACAAGATGGTCGCTGGTGTTAAGTCTGCCAGTCAGAATGAGATTCTGCCGTATTCAGTCGAGGTAAACAGCAAGGACGGTGTTTTGATTCGTGCCGTTGATGTCAGCAAAGTTCGTGATCGTCTCGCTACTGCTCTCAATAAACCGCAGTTCAAAGGGCTTTACGGAAATGCCGGTGAAGCCCTGAAGGACTTCCGTGCTTACCTGACAAATCTGACGAATATCAACGCAGTGCCTTCTGAAGTGATTCTTGGTGGTGGCGTTAAGGGATCACAGAAGCGTAATCTCTTTTACGATGCCCTTGGCCTGCGTCTGCGGAATGGTGAAACGCTGGTAAATGCTCCTGACAGCATCATCAACAAGTCACAGAACACGATTAAGAGCTATCGAGTTGAACGCTTCGCCAAGCTGGTTGACTCTGGTGAACGTCTAGCCTTTGAAGAAGGCACGACCTACGAGAGGGCAATGAAGAACTTCCAGCCCGATGCCTTCACTCAAGAACAGCTTCCCAACGGTGAAGCGATGACCAACCCTGACGGCTACCGAGTCTTGAAACAGGCTGGTGGCAAACTCTGGCGTTCCTATGACGAGCAGGGCAAGCTAATCGGCACTTCCAAGACGAGTGAAGAGGCGATGAAGAAGGC
>Ga0075459_1000056_pt1 | contig 15763 bp, 25 predicted proteins | sample DEB3_08_DNA_2_FD_76333 | JGI IMG/M metagenome (GOLD analysis project Ga0075459, IMG submission 76333) | Aqueous microbial communities from the Delaware River and Bay under freshwater to marine salinity gradient to study organic matter... | ecosystem: Environmental > Aquatic > Marine > Coastal ...
ACCCAGCATTATCTGGACTAAAATGGATTTATATGACTCAATCAACTGAGCTTGCCCGAGTTCGGGACGAATCGGCTTACCGAGGTGTGCCAAACCCTCGAATTCACACAAAACTGACCGATTACCCCTCTCACGGCGAGGCTATGATCAAATTCTGCGAGGAAATTGGCTACGAGTTGCTTCCTTGGCAACAATGGCTAGCCCATCACTCGCTGAAGTACAAACCCGATGGCCGATGGGCTCACCCAGTTGTTACCTTGTTATGCGCTCGGCAACAAGGTAAATCCACCTTTATGGCCTTACAAATCTTGTTTAGAATCTACGTTCTCAAGGAGAAATTACAGGTTCATACGGCTCACAAGCTGACGACTTCGGCAGAATTGTTTTATAAGATTTACGGCATTATCGAGCAGACTCCCCGACTAGCCGCCGAATTTACTAAAAAGCTAGAAAGTAAAGGATTTCAAGAGCTTCAATTCACAGAAGGCCGACGTTATATTGTTCGAGCTAATAACTCAGCCGGTCGAGGAATTGCCGCGCCTGAAACTATTCACCTAGACGAGGCTCGCGAGTATAAAGACGAAGACGTTTGGTCAGCCTTGCGTTATACCCAAATGGCCAGCCCAAATCCTCAAATATGGGTTTATTCAAATGCTGGCGATCAGCACTCAATCGTTCTAAACAAGTTACGCGAAAGAGCGTTAGCCGCGATTCACGGCGGCTCGGATGACATTGGCTGGTTCGAATGGTCTGCGCCTCACGGCATCAAGTTCGACAATTCGACGGACTTCTGGCTAGGTGTCTGTCAAGCTAATCCGTCACTTGGCTACACAGTCCATCCCGATAACATTCGAGCGGTCTTATCAGACCCCGAAGACATTGTGCGCACAGAAGTTTTATGCCAATGGGTTGATACCATCAACCCAGTCATCAACGCTTCTCAATGGGACGCCTGTAAAGTTGAGGGACTCCGACTCAATCCTGAAGCCGACACTTGGTTGGCTATTGATCTTAGCCCCGACAGAAAGCAAGCCGCCCTAGTTGCCAGTCAGAAACTCGAAGGCGACCAATTCCAAGTAATCCTTCTTCAGACTTGGCACAATCCTCAAAACTTGGACGATAAAGCTTTGGCAAATGACCTAGCCGACTGGTTTAGAAAATACCCAGTCCAGTTGGTTGCTTACTCAGCTCGAACGGCGTCAGCGGTCGCGGCTAGATTGGCTCCGGCTGGAATTAGGACTGAGCCCATCGATGGTCTAGATTATGCTCAAAGTTGCGATGAACTCCTAGGTGCTATTTCATCTCAGCGGTTAGCCCACTCGGGACAGGAAGAGCTGACCAAACAATGCCTCTCCGCCGTCAAACTACCTTTCGGTGACGGCGGTTGGGTAATGGGTCGGAAAGTAAGTAATGCGGTTATCTGTGGAGCTATTGCTTCAGCGATGGCGACTCACTTCGCCACTAAGTCCAACGATGGCGTCGATATTGTCATTCTGTAACACACTCCCCTTACAATATTAGGCAAATGGGTGCTATCCGCGACTTTCTATTTCCACAAGTAACGTCAGCCAAACCTGAGAAGGTTAGCGACGTAACCGCCGCACTAACTCCGGTTCAGATTACCGATTCCGTCTATAACATTCTTGGCGGCGCAACAAATACGACTCGCCAGTTGGCGATGAGCGTTCCGTCAGTTGCTCGCGCTAGAAATATCATCTGCGGAACTATCGGATCATTACCGCTGACAACTTTCAATCGCATTACCGGACAATATGTCGATCCGCACCGCGTTATCAATCAGCCAGATCCTCGCGTTGCTGGCTTTGTTATTTATAACTGGCTTGCGGAAGATATTTGGCTTTATGGTGTCGGTTATGGTCAAGTTCTCGAAATGTATTCGGCTACTGATGGCGGACGAGTTAGAGCTTGGACTCGCGTAAGCCCCGAACGCGTTACAGTTGATACAGATTTTCGCAACACAGTTATCGAGTCATACAAAGTCGATGGGATGGCAGTTCCTAATTCTGGCGTTGGCTCGTTGATTCGATTTGATGGCCCAGATGAGGGATTACTTCACCGAGCTGGTAAAACAATCAACGCCGCAGTCTTCCTAGAAAACGCCGCGGTCAATTACGCTAAAGAGCCAGCCCCTTCAATGATTTTGAAATCTAATGGCACAAACCTAACCGCCGAAAGAGTTTCCTCACTTCTCACCGCTTGGCGAACTGCTCGACAGACTCGCTCAACTGCGTTTCTCAATGCTGACGTTGATTTGAAAGAATTCGGTTTCGATCCTAAGTCGCTACAACTTGCTGAGGCTAGACAATACGTCGCCCTTGAGTTGGCTCGCGCTTGCGGAATCCCAGCTTACTTCTTGAGCGCAGAGACGACTTCTATGACTTACTCTAATGCCGTCTCCGAACGGCGATCACTTGTTGATTTCTCTCTGCGCCCAATTCTCAAGGCCATTGAGGAAAGGCTCTCATTACCGGACTTCGTACCGAATCCAGTAATGACACGCTTCGCACTTGACGACTTCCTTCGCGGAAACGCATTGGAACGCGCTCAGGTTTATGAAATCCTGAACCGAATCGGCGCGATGAGCGTTGAGCAGATTCAACGAGAGGAAGACCTAATCCCAAATGAAAATTAGTATGCCGATGGTCGTAACTGCGGCCGATACTGTAAAGCGCACAATCAGCGGAACTATTGTGACTTGGAACGAGCAGGGTAACACTTCAGTCGGCCCAACTGTGTTCGCGGCTAACTCAATTGAAATGAAGCCAGTAAAGCTACTTCTCGAACACGACCGCACTCGCCCTATTGGCAAATTGTTATCTCACGAAGTAACCGCTTCTGGAATTGTGGCAACGTTCAAAATCGCCAACACTATGGCCGGAGAAGACGCGTTGATTGAGGCCACAGAAGGTCTTCGCGATGGTTTTAGCGTTGGCGCACAAATCAACGAATGGACAAATGTCAAAGGGACAATGAATATCACATCAGCGACCCTTGATGAAGTCTCGCTCGTTACAGATCCAGCAATCGATTCGGCTCGCGTTAGCGAAGTCGCCGCTTCAGAGAATGAAGCACCTAAAGAAGATTCTGCTCCGGCAACCGCTGACGCAGACAAACCAACCGAAGGAGACCAAGTGTCAGACACTACCGCTCCAGTTCCTGCCGTCGAAGAAGCGGTAGAAGCTGCTAAGGTGGAGACAGTTGCGGCATCACGCCCAGCTTTCTACACCGCTCCACGCCTTGAATTCACAAAGGCTAAATATCTCGAGAACAGCGTTCGCGCAAAGCTCGGAGATGACGTCGCTCGCCAATACGTTATGGCCGCAGACGACACAACAACCAATAATGCTGGCTTGATTCCAACTCGCCAACTAACCGAAATCATCAACCCACTTTCAAATGCTGATCGTCCAGCGGTTGATTCAGTTTCAAGCGGCGTCCTACCAGATGCCGGTATGAGCTTCGAAATTCCTAAGCTCACCGCAGTTCCAACAGTCGGCGAAGAAGCAGAAGCCGCCGCAATCGATGAGACAGGAATGACAAATGAGTTCCTCTCTGTCTCTGTAAAGAAGTACGCTGGAGGTCAAACCTTCTCCGTAGAACTTCTCGATCGTTCCTCACCTGCGTTCTTTGATGAACTTGTTCGCCAAATGGAATACGCATACGCAAAGGCGACAGACGTCGCAGTTATCGCTGGCCTTGTTGCTGGTGGAACTGATGGCGGAAACCGCACACTTGATGCGGCTGGATTCTTGGATTTCGTATCCGATGCTTCCGTTTCGGTTTATAAGGGAACCCTTGGAACCGCAACCAATATCCTTGTTAGCCCAGAACAATGGGGCAACATTATGAACCTCGCTGATGCTGGCCGTCCGATTTATCAGAACCTCATCGGCCCATCTAACCAAGGTGGAAATCTCTCCGGTGGCGCAGTTCGCGGAAACGTTCTAGGTCTCAACCTACGCGTTGCTCGCAACCTCGCAACTGCCGCTCCAACTGGTGATAACTCAATCATCATCATCAACCCAGATAGTTACACTTGGTACGAATCCTCACGATTCCGCCTACAGACAAACGTAGCTCTCAATGGCCAAATTGAAGTTGCGTATTATGGCTACGGAGCCTTGGCGACGAAAATTTCGTCCGGTGCGTACAAGTGGATGGTTGCTTAGTAATACTCAATAGTCTGAGCCAGTCCGCTCCCGAGCTGGCTTAGACCCTTTAGATCGAAAGGACGGCGAGATGCCAACGATAGTTACAGTCTCCGAACTGCGTACAATCCTTGGCGTCTCGTCATCCCTATACTCGGACGCATACTTGGGCGATATTGTGGATGCTAGCGAGAACCTAGTTCTCCCAATGCTCGTCACGTTCCAAAGTCGCATCAATAAAGTTTCATTAGAAAATAACGTTGCTTACTTTGAGACCGCAACGATTCACGAATTTACTGAAGGCCAATCCGTCCTTATAACTGGGTGCGGTTCGCCTTTCAATGGCACTCACACAGTTACAGATGACGAAATTACCGATTATGTATTTACAGTCTCAATCACAAATGCTGACATATTGGCAAAAAATATTATCCCAGCCGGAAACGCTGCGCTCTCTGGACTATCGACATATGTCGGAAATGCCAATGTTGAAGCTGCCGTTCTGGCTATCTCTGTCGAAATCTTTCAAGCTCGAACAGCTGCCGGCGGATCAATCGAGGGAATCGATTTCGCAGTAACACCTTATCGCCTATCTAAGAATCTTCTCGCAAAAGTAACTGGTCTTCTTGGCCCATACCTTGACGTTGAAGCGATGGTTGGCTAATGCCCAGCACTATTCTTTCTTCTATCCGGACACCGCTGGCCACCGCACTCGGGTCGGTGTCTGCGAACGTTTATTCATACGTTCCAGAAGCGGTTCAAGTGCCAGCGGTTATTCTTGTCCCAGATTCGCCCTACCTAGAACTCAACACAATCAACGACTCAACAATTCACGCAAAAATCAATATGACAGTCACTTGCGGAGTCGCTTACCTTTCCAACCCAGCATCACTCGACAATCTCGAGCAACTGGTTCTTTCAGTTTTGGCAGTTATACCGGACGGCTACACAGTCGGCCCAGTAGAACGGCCTTCGGTTACGCAAGTGGGCGCGGTCAATTTATTGGTCGCGGATATTCGCGTTTCCACCTATTACACACAGACTAACTAAGGAGAAAAAGTGGCAACAGTAGTAATTACTGGTCGCGACGTTTCGCTATCTTTCACAGGTGGAACAGATATTGAAGCCCAAGCGACTAACGCAGTTTTGACAAAGACCAACGTCCGCGAGACCTATCAGACTCTTGATGGCGAGGCATACAAAACAGTCAATATCGAAGGAACTTTCCAGCTCGATATGCTTGCCGACTGGGGTAAGGCTAACTCAGTATGCGAGGCTCTCTGGGCCGCCGCAGAGTCCGCACCGGACACAACCATCACAGTCAGCTTGACTGCCGCCACAGGCGCAGTCTTCTCATTCCCAATCCTTCCAGAGTTCCCAACTGCTGGCGGATCAGGAATCGACGCACAGACAGTTTCATTCACCTTCAAAGTCGCAAAGGGTGAAGTCACAGAGACATTCAGCTAAGAATAGGAATCGGGAGCTATGAAACTAAACATCAAAATTACATATACGAACGGCGAGGAAGTCACTTACGTTGCTGGCTTACCCGAATGGGCTAAGTGGGAACGAAAGACCGGTAAGTCGATTTATTCGATGAAGGATATTTCGGCGTATCAACAAGCGGACTTTCTCGATTTGGCTTACTTCGCTTATAAGCGCGAAGCGGCTGGAAAGCCAACTAAGTCCCAAGAAATCTGGGAGTTATCAATCGATGAAATGACGATTGGAGATGAAAGCCCAAAAGTTACGAGTCCGGAAGCGTAAATCGCCTTATCGTCGAAGTGGCGATAGCAACCGGAATTCCAATGAGCGAATGGACTGACATCGACCAAGTCTTGACGGCAATAGAAATACTGAAGGAGCGGAATGGTGGCAGATGACGCGATTGGCTATGACCGGCGCGAACTTAGGTCAGTCATTACCGCTTTCAAAGCGATGGACGCTGAAGCTGTTGATGCGGCTAAACGCGAGAGCTACGCGCTGGCTCAGTTCGCCGCCAACGAAGTCAAAGCCTACGGAATCACCCGAACTTTCGGACAGGCCGTTGTCGATCGCATTACAAGTGGCGTTAGGGTTTCCAAGTCCTCGAAGGTTGGCGAGTTCTCTTATGGATTCGCGACTCAACGTTTCTCTGGTGGAGGAACGACTAAAGACCTCTGGGCTGGTTACGAATTCGGATCTAATCGTTATGCTCAGTTCCCAAGACGAACCCCTCGCAAAGGTCGAGGAAATTCTGGCTATTTCATCTATCCAGCACTTCGCAAAATTCAGCCTGAATTGATTCGCAAATGGGAAGAAGCATTTTCAAAAATTCTAAAGGAATGGGATAAATAATGGCAGGAAGTAGAACGCTCAAGTTATCTATTCTTGCCGACGTCGATGATCTCAAGAAGAAGCTTGGAACGGCTGAAAACGAAGTTCAGGGATTTGCTGGTAAGGTAGAGAAGTTCGGAGCCGCCGCGAAAGCGGCTTTCGTAGCGGCCGCGGCCGCCGCTGGCGCGTATGCCGTCAAGTTGGCAGTCGATGGAGTCAAGGCCGCAATCGAAGACGAAGCCGCCCAGCAACGTTTAGCAAATGCTCTGAAGAATGTCACCGATGCGACTGATGTCCAAATCGCCGCTATTGAGAAGCAAATCCTCAAGACTTCCTTAGCGACAGGCGTAGCCGATGACAAGCTTCGCCCTGCCTATCAGCGACTCGCCATCGCAACTGGCGACCTAACTAAATCACAAGATTTATTGACTTTAGCGCTTGATATTTCTGCCGCTACTGGGAAAGACGTTGAGACAGTATCTAACGCGTTAGGTAAAGCGTATGAAGGTAATACTGGCTCCCTCACTCGTTTAGGCGTTGGACTATCCGCCGCTGAAATAAAGACTCTCGGGCTTGAAGGCGCAATCAGCCAACTCAGCTCAACATTCGGAGGCGCGGCGGCGACTCAAGCCGACACCTTCCAAGGCAAAATCGCTAGAGTCCAAGTCGCTTTCGATGAAGCCAAGGAAACTCTTGGAACTGCCCTTCTGCCATTGATTGAAAAATTCTTGACGTTTATTACGACAACCGCCATTCCTAAACTGAAAGAATTCAAAGAAGCGGCTATTGATCCAGTTATCAAAGCCTTCAAAGACAATGAGGAAGCAATTCGCGGACTTTACAATTTCGCCAAAGACTTTTTAGTGCCTTTCATCACCTTCACTCTTGGCAACGCAATTTCGGGTCTGAGCAAAGTTGCTAGTGGTATCGTCCAAGCGGTTTCGATAGCTCTCAAAGCTCTTGAGCCAATCATCAACGCCGCTATTGCTGGAATCAATGCTCTAATTAGAGCAAAGAACGCGCTGACGACTGGCCCAGATACTCCGACAATCAATCGAGTCAGCTTCGGCGGAGGCGGTTCGACAGGATCTAACACAGTCGCTCCGGGTGGCCTACCATTCGGCGGAACTGCCACAGGCGGCGGAATTACAATCACACCGCCAACAATCACCGGCGGAACTATTACCGGTGGCACTAGCACAGGCGGTTCAACTGGCGGCGTAACGTCCGGAACTCCTAACGTAGGAGCTGGCACAATCGTTTTCCCAACCGGCGGAGGAACCGCGCCATTTACTTCAATCGCTGGTTCAACCTTCAATCCGTCAGCCGCTCGAGCTGGCGAAGAACGAGATAACGTCATCATCAACGTCAATGCTCCAAGCGTAATCGATGAGGAAGGCTTTACTCGCGCAGTCGTCTTGGCACTCAATAATTCAACTAACCGAGGAACCACCGGAGCTGGTGGCTTGAGGACTCAAGCGCAAATCCTATGACCTTTTGGACTCCCACTTGGCGCGTCAAGGCTAACGGCACAGACGTCACAGATATTGCCCTCACTAACCTTTCGATTACTTCTGGGCGTACTGATTTCAATTCCGACACCTTGCCAAGTTATTGTTCGCTGACTCTCATCAATACGACAAACGCCGTCTATAACTGGTCAATCAATACCGCCATCACAATCGAAGTTCAAGACTCAACGGCTACTTATGTCCCTATTTTCGGCGGTCGAATTTCCGACTTAGCGATTGAAGTCAATTCTTCAGGCAACACAGGCACAGTCACCCGAGTGAGCATTACGGCCCTCGGAGCCTTGAGTAAGCTTCAGAGAGCTTTATTTGATGGCAACCTAGCCGAAGGGTTAGACGGCGCACAAATAACTGAACTCCTTGCCAATCTTTTGCTCGAGTCTTGGAATGAAGTCCCACCTTCAGAGACTTGGGCCGATTATGACCCTACTATTACTTGGGCCAATGCTGGCAACGTTGGACTGGGAACGATTGACGCTGGCGAATACACATTAGTGAGCCGACAGATTACGGATCAATATCTTGCGCCTATTGCTTCCAGTATTTCCAAAAGCGCACTTGGCTACCTGTACGAAGACCCTCAAGGCCGAATTTCCTACGCTGACGCTAGCCACCGACAGGATTACCTCGAGGCCAATGGTTACACCGAACTGGACGGCTTTCACGCCCTCGGCTCGGGCATCTCAGCGGTTACTCGCCAAGGTAATCTTCTCAATAGCCTTACAGTCAATTACGGGAACAATTTCAATAATGCCTACACTTCCGAGAACCTAACAAGCCAAGCGAACTATGGTCTGTACGCCGAAGAATTCCAGTCTTACCTCAAGAACGCCTCAGACGTCGAAGACTTTGCGGATAAGGTAATTGCCCTGCGAGCCACTCCCTACGCCGAGTTCAAGTCAATTACCTTCCCAATCCAGAATCCCGAAATCGATGACACTGACCGCGACGCGTTACTTGGCGTATTTATGGGCCTACCAGTTGCCATAAATAACCTTCCGGCCAATATTTCTGGCGGTTCGTTTCTAGGTTTCGTCGAAGGCTGGTCATTTAGGGCATCAGTCGGCGGCCTTTATATCACCTTGAATCTAAGCCCAGCAGAGTTCAACACATTCACCGAGGCTTGGGAAGACGTAGCACCTTCCCTCACTTGGCAGACCATATCCGCTACACTTACTTGGCAGAACGCGACAGGAGTAATCAGCTAATGGCAACAACGACGAATTACGGATGGACAACACCGGACGACACAGCTCTGGTCAAAGATGGCGCATCAGCCATTCGATCACTAGGTTCGTCAGTTGATACGACAGTCAAAGCCCTGAATCCCGAAACTACTTTGGGAGATATTGCTTATCGTTCATCAACCGCTAACACCAATACTCGACTAGCTATTGGAACAACTGGCCAAGTTTTGACAGTTTCTGGAGGAGTTCCAACTTGGGCATCACCAGCCGGCGGAGGAAAAGTGCTTCAAGTTGTCAATGCCACTTATTCAACTTCCGCCACTTCTTCGAGCGATACTTGGACAGATACAGGTCTAACAGTCACTATTACTCCAACCGCATCAACTTCAAAAATCTTGATTATTGGTGCTATCAATGGTTGCGGAAAAGAGACAAGCAGTTCGGCCGCGTTAGGATTGCGCTTGATGCGCGGAGCCACACAGTTGGCATTTTTCGGCGATACGATTGGGTATAACGCGAGCACAGTCGAAGCAAGAGTCGGAACCGGAGCGACCGCTTCATATTTAGACTCTCCTGCTACAACTAGCGCGACAACCTACAAATTTCAATTCCGCAGTTCGCAGAACAGTTCAACAGTTTTCATCCAAGGTGGAAACTCGACTTCAAATATCACAGTTCTAGAGATAGGCGCATAAAATGGCAACTGGAGCCGACGTTTTGAAAATGCTGAAACCCGATGGCGGTTGGGTTATTTATGGATCAGAATTTGAAGGCATTGAATTCATTGATTGCGAGCCAATCACTAAGAAACAATTTGAAGATGGTTTTGCCAAGTTTGATGCTTGGAAAGCCGAACAAGACGCATTAGCGGAAGCTAAGAAGTTAGCCGCTCAAGCAAAATTGGAAGCTTTAGGTCTTGATATTGATGATTTGAAAGTGCTAGGCCTTGCCTAAACTTTGTAAGGCTGGCCAACAGCTGAGAAATCAAATCGATGACGATTATCCTGATCGCGACCGCCGCTCTGATGGCTGGATTGCTGACGCTCGCCATTTGGCGAAAGGTAATTCGGATCATATTCCGGTCGATGGAATAGTTCGCGCGTTAGATATTGACGCCGACCTCTCAGCTCATAAAGAGGAGGCTTACGCATTAGTTGAGAAGATTCGCAAGTGCGCCCAGCGAGGCGACAAGCGAATCAAATACATTATTTTTGACGGCAAGATTATGAGCAGTACGCTGAATTGGAAGCGCAGAAAATACCGAGGCCCTAATCCTCACAAGTCGCATTTCCATATCAGCTTTACAACTTTGGGAGACAATGACGGAAAGTGGTTCGACCTAGAAGGGAAGACAAATGAAAGAATTGAAACTGATGGCCGGAAGTTGGGCCAAGACATTCGTAGCGGCGGCGTTAGCGACCTACCTAGCAGTTGGCCTAGACGTCAATGCGATTGCCAACGCGGCTCTAGCGTCAGTCTTGCCTAGCATTATCAACTGGCTGAACCCTTCTTACGAGCGTTACGGGAAAGTTCGGTAATGGCCGCCTCTGAGTTCGCGGCGACTGTCGCCTCTGTTCTCGGATCGATTGGCCTCCTGATTGCCGGTCTGAGATACATAATCAAACTTGAGAATTTGCCCATTGTGTCGCGCCTCGACAAGATGGAGAGTCAGTTAGAATTAGCACTCTCGGCGAAAGTGAGCAGAAGTGGCAACAAGAAAGCAAGGTAGCAAGAAGGCCAAGAAGGTGGCAAAACGTCGCAGAACGACTAAAGACGTTCCACTTACTCGCCTCGACTTCTGGGCTATTGCGGCCAATGAAGTTTATATGGCTTGCCGCCGCGCTGGGATGGATGAGGGAACTGCCCTCGCCTTCGCTATGGATCGTAGCTCGTATCCTGAATGGATAGTTGATAACGGCAACCCAATGTTCAAGCCTTGGGACGAAGACGAGGACGACGACTAATTTACCTTCGCGAAGTCGAACTATTCGAGGCACTCAAGGCCATCTATCCGGACTTGACGCCACTATCGGCGACCGACCGAGCTGACGGCATTACCAGCGATTCTTATATCGAGATGAAGTGCCGACGCACCCATTACGACACTCTGATAATCGAGAAGAAGAAGTGGGATTATTTGGCCGATATAAGGGCTAGGACAGGGGCTAGGACGCTTTATATCAACGCGACGCCTAAAGGTGTCTATCAGTTCGACTTAGGGGCTCTAGAGGCCCCAGAATGGCATTGGAAGGCCCTACCAGACAAGACCGACTTCGCCAACGCTGGGAAGGTTCATAAGCTCTGCGCCTTCCTCCCAATCCGACTCGCCGAACTCCTACTTGTATAAATCCATTTAGGTAATTACATTTATCCCACTAAATCCATTTAGAGGATTTGGAAGGGAGAATAAGTGATAAATAATCCGAAAGTAATTCGATTTGATTCGACTTCGGGAGCTTGGTCAGATGGTAAGAATTACGTCAAGGGCCAGATTATCCGCAGATACGCAATCGAATCGCTAGGTCGCCAATCAACAAGAGGGCGGCTAAGTAGAGAAGAAATCTCAGCCTATTGGCTAGATCGATTCGGGGTGAGCGCGGATGTCGAATGACTTCACACCCGAGCAAATCGTCACAATCCTCATTTCACTATTTATTGGATTCTGGGTCGTCTATGCGGCTTTCGAATCTGCTAAAGCCAAAGCCTTCAATGAAGGATACAAGCGCGGAAGGGCCTCGAATCAATATGTCAGAGAGATCGCTAAGTGACTGGCTCTCGGACGCTGGTAACACCCTCGAAGACCGAGGGATGGAATATGGCGACCCGAGGCACAATTTATTACGCATTTACAAAATCGCGAGAATCCTCGGTGTTCAGCTCAGAGACCCATCTGAGTTGGCGACTATTTTTATCGCGACCAAACTCAGCCGAATGGTGGAAAGTCCAGAGCGCGAAGATTCGTATCTCGATCTCATTGGATACGCCGCTATCTTGGGCTTCTGCCGATTTTCAACTCCTGAAGATTGGGACGACGTTGAGTCTGACTCGCAATACTAATAACCGCCAATGGTGCGATTACTGTAAATCTCGTTATGGGCAGTTGAAGGACGGCACTTGGCACTTGAAAGCACAAGTCCCAGCAGTCTGGAAAGTCCAAAGCGAAACGCCACTACGCCGCGCTCAAGTGCGGTTTTATTGCCAACCTTGCGCCAATGAAGCGCAGAACTGGCCAGATGGGACATTCTGGTCATTGAAGGAACAACTGGAATATGCGATCGATGAGTTCGCAGGGAGAGAGAAACTAAATGTCGAATTACCTAGATGATTATGTATCCGTTCAAGACCGATTGAAAGAGTTCATCAATGCTTACCCAGATTATCGAATCAAGTCGCACGTTCTTGAGGAATCACTTATTCCTACTTGCGATGTTTATATTGTCAAAGTTGAGCTTTATAGGACTGAGGCTGATTCTGCGGCTTGGACGACAGGACTCTCAAGTGAGTCTAAATCCAAGCAGTATGCGCTGGAACTTGCGGAAACTGGTGCGCTTGGACGCGCTCTCAATCTCGCTGGATATTTCGCGAAGCCATCTGGAACGCCTAAAAAACCTATCCAGACAACAAACAAAGCTCTCGCAGAGTTTGTTGCGGATCAAAGACCGAACGACCCTGAACCCATAGTCTGGGACGTCAGCCATATTGCTGAACAGTTCGGTGCTGAAGTAATTGATGAAGTGCCACTATGCGCTAATGGATGCGGCCCGATGATTCTCAAGCAAGGCACAAAAGAGGGCAAAGAATATCGAGGCTGGGTCTGTCCAGTTCCTAAATCTGGCCATCCGGCTAAGTGGATGAAAATCGGAGCCGATGGGCATTGGGTCTTCCAGAAATGATTGACGAAATCCATCCATTCAACTGTGGCAACTGTAAAAAGGTCACAGCTCAAAGGGGAATCAGTAAATACGATTCTGAAATAACCGAGGGCCAAGATGTCTGGCTGATGGAATGTCAGAATTGCTTCGAGCAGAGATTGGTGGAGCCATTGGATCGAGTAGCTAATAAAGAAGATGCTATTACCCGATGTGACCAATGCGGCAATTACAAAATGAAGGCCGCTAAGTGTCGGATTTGTAAGATAGCCGATGGGCAGGAGCGCATCAAAGAACGCTATTGGAATGGCAACGCCACATTGGAAAGGTTCATCGATGCCGACATATGATTACTACTGTGACCGGTGTGAAGAACAGATAGAAATTACGCTAACCCTTGAGGCGGCTAGTCAGACAATGATTTGTCATTGTTCTAAGCCGCTTCGTAAGGTTTATAGCCCAACACCTACGCACTTCAAGGGGGACGGATGGGCATCAAAGTCCTAGACTTGTTTTGCGGTGCTGGTGGGGCCTCAATGGGGTATCACTTAGCTGGTTTTGATGTGACGGGAGTCGATGTCAAACACGGCAAACGTTACCCATTTACCTACATTCGAGGCGACGTTATGGAGTTATCAATCGATTATTTACAATCTTTCGACCTAATCCACGCATCGCCTCCCTGCCAGACTTACTCAATAACTCGGAATTTACGCATAGCGCAAGGTAAGCAGACTTCTAAATTGGATTTGATTGAGCCAGTTCGAAAGATGCTGATCGAGTCAGGTAAACCTTACATAATGGAAAACGTCAAAGGTGCGCCTTTGATTGATCCTATTCAGTTATGTGGTTCGTCCTTCGGCCTAAAGGTAAGGCGTCACAGACTATTTGAGAACAATGTAAAACTCAAAGGGTCTGAGTGTGACCATAAAGCCCAAGGAAGGCCAGTCGGCGTTTATGGCTCGCTAAACGATGAAATCCCACAAGGCGGCAAGACTGCGACTACGATAGCCGAGGCAAGAGAAGCGATGGGAATCGATTGGATGATTTGGACTGAATTGGTTGAAGCCATTCCACCGATTTACACAAAGTATCTAGGGGATCAATGGGCAGGGAAGACAAACTAGGCAGAAGCACCCATTCGCTGGCATATATCCGTCAGATGCTCGAATGGGGCTTCGATAAAGAGTTCATCGCCCGAGATATGGGCGTCAATCTCGCATCATTAGAAATCCGGCTAAACAGAGCAAAGAAAAGGGAGCAAGATGACAATCAAAGACCTGAGTCTGAAACTAGCGGCAATTAGCCTTCTAGCAGACCAAGCAAAACGCCTGAAGGATGAGCTACGAGCCGACTTACAAGCTCAGATGAATGAATTGGGAGCCGATAGGGTAAAGGCTGAATTAGGTGATGAAGTAATTGCCTACATAACAACGACCAAGCCCAAGTTCAAGTGGGTCATCAAGTCAGATCGTAAGTTTATTGAATGGGTAAAGACCAACGTCCCTAGTGAGATAGTGGAATCGGTAAGAGAATCGTCAGTAGATAAGATATTGGAGAAGTTCAATTACCTTGATGATGTAGTTATTGATCCGAATGGTGAAATAGTTGATTGGTTAGAGGGTAGCGAGTCTGAGCCCTATCTGACCACTAAGTTCCACGGCGATGGTCGAGAAAAGCTCAAAGATGCCATTATTGGCCTCAATGGGGCTAATGAGATAGACGTCAGGAAGGTGCTTGAGTTAGAGGGGTAATCGGTCATATCCGTACATATCTTGTCCATATAGTGAGATAATAGGAGAACTGATGCGTAAGTTATTTGACAAAGGCGTTACACTCTCGCCAAAGCGCGGGCGCGGAGCTGGCCCTGTAGCGGAGGTTGAGGGGGCCTATTGCTTCCGCTTGATAGCTACAGCAGTAACAGCTCTATTGATTTCAATAATAAATACAAGCCCATCAAAAGCAGATATGAATCTAAAACTATATGCTTACAATCAGATGAGTTGGAATCAATTTCAGTGTTATAACTGGTTGATTCATAAGGAAAGTAATTGGAATCCTAAAGCTCGCAACGGATCTCATTATGGCTTAGGACAGATGCGTTCGACTTGGTATAGAGACCTGAATCCATATCAACAGATAAGAGCGCACTTACGCTATTTAGGACACAGATATAAAGGCGATGCCTGCCTCGCACTCAGCCACTTGGAACGTAAGGGCTGGCATTGAGCCACAAGAGATATAACTCAGCGTATTACAAGCGCGTTAGAAGCGAAGTGTTACAACGCGATTACTTCACTTGTCATTACTGCGGGCAGGAAGCGAACACAGTCGATCACCTTATCCCCATCAGCAAAGGCGGCACAGATGAAGCGACCAATATGGTTGCGGCTTGCGTCAAATGTAACTCTGGTAAGCGCGATCGAATGGCCCCTACCTTTTTTGAGAGCGCACGGAAACCCACGACCCCCATCGGGAAGATTTTCCCTGAAAATGGCTCGGCCAAACATTATTTGGACTAAAATGGAATTAAATGACTGAGTCAACTGAGATCGCCCGAGTTAGGGACGAATCGGCTTACCGAGGTGTGGTAAACCCTCGAATACACACAAAACTCAATGATTTACCCTCTTACGGCGAACAAATGATTAAGTTTTGCGAAGAAATCGGCTATGAGTTGCTCCCTTGGCAAC
>Ga0075459_1000063_pt1 | contig 14727 bp, 21 predicted proteins | sample DEB3_08_DNA_2_FD_76333 | JGI IMG/M metagenome (GOLD analysis project Ga0075459, IMG submission 76333) | Aqueous microbial communities from the Delaware River and Bay under freshwater to marine salinity gradient to study organic matter... | ecosystem: Environmental > Aquatic > Marine > Coastal ...
TAATTAAGGATAACGATGGCAACAGATAACTTACAAGCTCTCTTTGGAGGCACTATGCTTCCTCAGGACATGCAACAAGAGCTAATCAATCAACGTGCTCAGCAGTTCGCTCAACTGACTCCTTCACAGCAGTTAGGCTCTATGGGTTACAAAGCTGGTGCTGCTCTTGGTGGTGGTCTCGCTCAAGCTATGGGTGTAGACATCACTGATCCTCGTATCAAGCGTCAATCTGAACTACAAGCTTTGTCTCAAGGCATCACCCCTAATGCTGAAGGTTTAGCTCAACTAGCTACTCGACTTGCTGAAAGAGGCTTTCAAACAGAGGCTGCTCAAGCATATCAAAAGTCAGCTGAACTTCGTAAGATTGAAGCAGAGACTACCTCTAAGACAATGGAGCGTTTGACTCCTGAGCAGAAGAATGCAGCCGGTATTGCAGACGCTTCAGGGAATGCTCGTGGCACTCAAGAGTGGACAGACATGTATAAAACAGAGCTGTCTCGTCTTACTGCTGGCAGCAAAGGTGCTAACATTAAAGAGATTGGTGTTGCTGAAGGCACTCGTCAACCAGTTTACTTCGATGCGGGTACAGATACTCAGTTTGTTATGCGTTCAAACCCTCAAACAGGTAAACAAGAGCGTGTTCCTTTCAACGGTGGTGTTGATCGTACTACGGCTCGTACAAACGTCGATGCTCGTAATATGGGCGAGACAGCGTTCTCTAAAGAACTTGGCACTCTCGATGCTAAGAAAGTATCTGAAGCTGCTACAGCTAAAGGCGCAGCTATTGACCAGTTAAAAACATTGCAGAAGATGGCTGAAGTGGATCAACGTCCAGTTATTAGCGGTACTCTTGCAGACCAGCGTACTGATGTGTCTAACTTCTTCAATACTATTGGTTTGTCCTCTAGCAAAGATAAAGTTAAGACTGCTAACTCTCAAGAGTATATTAAGTACTCAACAGGATTGGTACTGGATAACCTCAAGAAGACAGGTTACAACCCATCCAATGCTGACATGAAAGTGGTTCAGTCCATTATTCCTCGTCTTGAGACAGACCCAATGGCTCGTAAGGAACTCATTAAGTTCATGGCTGAGAAAGCTAATGAAGTGGTTACTGAATCGACTAACTTGGATACATTTGCTCGTGCTAATAAAGGCCTTTCAGGTTATACTCCAAAGATTCCTCAAGTCTCTTTTGGAGCTACGGCTCCTAATGCAGCAGCAGGCCTTACAGATGCTCAACTTAAAGCTATCGCAGGGATTAAATAATAATGGCTGAAGTAACTAAAAAAGATGCTGAAGAAGAACTTCGTCGTCGAGGTATTATTACAGGTGGTTACACCAGTGTTTTAGCTCAACCTGAAGAAACTACAACAACTGAGGAAATTAAAAGGGCAGTTACTTCTCTCTTAAAAGGCTCCACTAAAGGCGTTATTGACATGGTTGGTGGGTGGGGTAACTTGTATGATTATATCAAGCAGAACCCTGAGCCTAGCGGCTTGTCAAGTAAAGGTATTGTTAACGCTATTTCTAATATTGGTGGCCCAGATTTGATGAAACTACAAGGCTACAAAGGCATGTACGACATCGGCCAAGCAGGAGCGCCTGCGGCTGTCATGGGCGCTATGTCTCCAGCTGGTAGTCTCTTTTCAGGCACTACAGGTACTGCTGCCCGTGCAGGTAAAGAGTTTGCTGCTGGTGGTGCTATTGGCTTAGCTGGTCAACAAGTCGCTAATGAAAGTCCATATGCTCAATTGGCTTTACAGACGCTTCCTTACCTCGTAAAAGGCGGTATCAATGGTATTAGCGCTCGTAAACAGCAAAACCTTTTAGCAGAGTACAAAGCTCTTCTCCCTGAGAAAGACCTTGGTGTTTTCAATGAGTTTGTCCTTAAAGGTCAAGGATCTACTGACCCTGCTATTGCTGCCGATATTGCTCGTCTTACTCGTTCTCCTAAGTATTTGGAGATGGTTACAGCTTTGAATGAAGGAGCTACAGTAAAGGCACTCTCAGGGATGGCTCCTAAGGGTTCTCCTCTGACTCCTGAGCAATCTAAGACAGGTATTATCCAAGCTGTACAAAATAAGCTTTCAGGTCTCCGTGAAAGCAACGCTGATAGTCTGTTTGAGAAGGCTAAAGGCTACGGTGCTGGTAATGGTTTGGTTGACCCTACACAGACAATTAGCAAGATTGACGGCTTAATTAACCGTTACGCTAACCAATCTACACCTAATGCTGAACGTGCTGTACAAGTGTTGCAAAGCATTCGTGAACGTCTTCAGCCTACACAGTCTGCTGTCTATGGTGCTCAACCCGGACGTACTATAACAGCTCCTGCTAAAGACGCTTTTGGTAATATTATTGAACCAGCTCCGTCTACTTATCGTGGCCCTGCCGGTATGTCTGTTCCTTTGACAGAACCAGTTACTATTGGTGGTGGTGCAGGAACACCTTCGCAGCGTAGAATGGTTCCTAAGACAGACGCTGTAGGTAAGCCTATTATGGAAACCTACATGGATTCCGCAGGAATGCCCCAACAACGCCCTGTAATGGTTGAATCTCGTTTTGGAGGTGCTCCTTCTGCCTCAGGAGTCACTCTTTCTCCTGAACAGCAAGCAACAACTACAACAACTTTACAAGCTTCTAGAGGCACACCTGTAAGCTGGCAGACAGCCCCTCAGAAACTGACAGTAGAAGAAGTACAAGGTGTATTGTCTGAGTTTGGTAAGAAAGCATCAGCTGGTGATAGTCTAATTAAAGACTTGTCTATCAGCGATGAGCGTATTATCTCTAGTGCTATCTTTGGTGGCATGAAGGATGACGTTGCAGCTGCTCTGAAAGGGTCTACAGGGGCTGATAAAGCTGCTTTGAACCTTCTTAATACAGCTCGTGATCGTGTCTCTAAAGCAAGTACAGCGTATAACGAAGCTATTGCTCAAGGAATGCCTGCATTCTTACATAACAAGACACTAGCTGAAATTAGCCCTGAAGATCTCCAAAAGACATACTTGGGATTGACTCCTACTCAGCGTGGAACTATGCGTGAATGGGTTGGTAAGACAGATCAAGCTGCTTTGGATGTATTGGATAAACAGATCTTCACTGACTTTGTAAATCAAGCTAAGAAGACTAATAACCTTGGTGTCGAGACTGTTGATTTGTCTTCATTGGCTCAGAACTGGAGAGCCTTAGAGAAGATCCCCGGCGCTCAAGATGCTCTAGTCACTTCTTTAGGCACTAATGCTAAAGAGTTTGGTCAACGTATGAAGGATGCTGAACTCTTCACTCGTAAGATGTCAACTATTCAGAATGCTCCGGATCAGATGTTCACGCCTACTCAGGTTCGTGAGACACAGGCGGCTATTGGTGGTGCTACTGACTATAGCTTTGCTAAGATTGGTCAGCTGACTATGGATACCTTGAACAGTATTACTAACAACGGATTGTCTGAAGAACAGCTGATGAAAGTGCTGTTGACTGATTCAGGTAAGAACTTCTTAAAGTCAGCCTCATTGTCTCCTCGCTCAGAAAAGGCTTTGACAGACTTGATGCAAGTTGAGCAGACACCTATGGAAGCTTTGGGTAAGTGGGGTGCAGCTACAGCGGCTCGTATGGGGCCACGTATCGGCGCTGCTGACCAACCTAGTACGGCTCCAGAAGCAACAGGACAAATGCCGCAGCAGGAAGAACAACCAGCCATGTCAGTGACTCCTGAGCAAGCTCTAGAAGAACTGAAGGCTCGTGGCATCCAAGTGCAGTAATGCCTCTCTTAATCCTTGCTGGTGCTCTCAAGGCTGTTGAGGCTATCCAGCAGGGATGTGAGCTATATAAAGAGTATAAAGGTGTAGTCCTAGAAGCTAAGGCCACCTTCGATGAGGCTAAGGAGCACGTCGATGAGATAGTAGGTCTTTGGGGCTTCATTAAAGAGAAGCTATTCGGTGCAGAATCTGAGGCGAATAAGCCACCTAATCACCGCATAGAGGCTGTTAATAATGATACTAAGACTGAGGCTCCGCCAAAGAAGACTAAGAAAGCTGTTGAATCACACAGTGAACAAGAGATAAAGGCTGAGCTAATTAAGAACCTTAAAGTCTTCTTCAAGGCCATGATAGCCATCCAGAAGAAGATTGAGCAACAACAGCTACGTATAGACACACAGTATATTGAGCCTGATGAGCTTCTAGATGTCTCCCTTGATTTAGTTATAGCTAAGAAGGAGATGGAGAAGGCCCAAAAGGAGATCAGAGAGGTAATGATCTATCAGAGTCCCCCTGAACTAGGTGCTCTATATACGGACGTTATTGAGATGTTCGGTATCGTGCAAGAGAAGCAAGAAGTAACTCACTTATTAGCCGTAAGAACTCGGAAAGAGGAGGTTATACGGAAAACTAAGCTAATTAACAAGATAAGGCAACGAATAGCATGGGTCGTAGTAATGGCTCTAATCGTACTGGAACTATGGGGACTAATAATAGCACTTCTTCTAGCGAGACAGCCTATGTGAGCTTCCTAGTGTTGCTTACCTTGCTGTTCTTCATCATATTACCGTTTGAACTCTATCTATATATTATCGTAAAGGACGCTGTAGAGGCGTGTAAACCCAAATGAACGACATGTTAGCAGGACTTTTAAAGAATGTAGCACCCGGCCTAGCTACTGCTGTTATGGGGCCACTTGGAGGGGCTGCTGTGTCAGCATTGGCATCTAAGTTTGGTGTCTCTGACTCAGTTGAGGCTGTAGCTAAGGCTATCGCAGGTGATCCTCAAGCAGCTCAGAAGCTTCAGGAAGTAGAGCTGGAGTTCTACAAGATTGAACAGAATAACCTTACGGACCGTATGAAGGCTGACATGTCTTCTGACTCATGGTTGTCTAAGAACATCCGTCCTATGGTACTTATATTCCTTTTGTTTGCCTACAGCGGCTTTGCTCTTGCTTCCATCTTCGGTTATGAGACTAGAGGTGCATACGTGGAGTTGTTAGGGCAGTGGGGAATGCTCGTGATGTCTTTCTACTTCGGTGGTCGGACTATGGAAAAACTAGCTGATAAAGTGGGAAAGAAATGAAGCTAAAAGATACGGTGGTAATCACCTCAGCGCTGTCCTTGGTGGCAGTAGTGTTCGTAATGATGGTTATGTTCATCATCGCTCTGTTAGACCCTGCGGTTGACGATACAGCCATCTTCGCCATCATTGGCCCTGCCTTCCAGACTATCGTCGGTGGCTTTATCGGATTGATTACAGGTATTAACATTAAGGGAGACGACGATGTCGAATAATCTTAGTGAGCATTTCTCATATCACGAAGGAACATATTCTAAAAAAGCTGTGGAACTAGGCGTGGACAATACTCCATCAACAGTGCAACTTGAGAATATGAAAGTAGCTGCACAAGGTATGGAAAAAGTACGTGCTTTGTTAAATAAGCCTATCAGTATTCAATCATGGTTACGTCTTCCTAAAGTAAACGTAGCTGTAGGTGGATCTGAGAAGTCGGCGCACATGGATGGCTTTGCTATTGACTTCCGTTGCGACGGCTTTGGCTCTCCTTATGAGATCTGTAAAGCTATTGAAGCCTCAGGTATCAAGTACGACCAGATGATTCATGAATATAGTATGACGCCTGATAAAGGGTGGGTACATATCTCGTTTGATCCTGCACTGAAACGTCAGAATCTTACAATTATGCGTCCAGCTAATCCCCATAAGCCCTACGTTCCCGGTATCGTAACACCTGCTGAATACGCTGCTTGGAAACCATAAACCATAAGCAGATACAAAGAAGCCCACCTTTTGAGTGGGCTTTTTAGTGTCCTAGAAGAACAGGATTGCTATGTTGAAGAATCCTAGATGGATGATAACAGCTTGACAGAACTCAAAGTTATCTTCATCAGTCTCTACGATAGCTTCATCAGTATGAGCAATACCGACTACTAGGCCTCCTGACCATGCAAAATCAATTACCATACGTTCGCTCCTTTGTCGCTTACCATGTTTCATCCTTTGAGTAGATCATGTGAGGCACTGAGCGCACAGTAGGGAACTTCTCCTTAAAGGCTTCAATGGTCATATCCTTGCCTAAGTGAACCTCAACAAAGTCAACCCCTTCCGAGGCTAACTTCGTCTTCAGTTGCACACACGCTGGACAGTTATCCTTAGTGTATACGATGGTCTTCATGCTGATTAGATTTCACAACCACCAGCGGTACAAGCTAAGGTCTGAGCACCTTCTACGTTATCCGTATTCTCAGTCATTTGTTCCCAATCAATCGCAGTCGGAGTCTCAGCAAGGAGTTTAGTGTACGTATCCGCATCAATGGACTCATAGGGAGCTTGACGATAAGTTCCACCGTCCATCGGTAAGTAAGATACGCCAGTGATCTCATCGAAGTGTTCCCATGTCCATGCTCCTACCTTAGGCCATTCATTCTCATTGACTGAGATTGTAACAGATGGCTTATGCTCACACCAATGGCGCTGGAAGGCCAACCACAAGTCCAAGTGTTCAATAGCATTCAAGTCTTCACGCAGACGAGCACCTTCAGGTGTCTTCATAGGGAACGAGAAGATAACAGTTGACTCAGGCTTCATGACACAAGGCTCCCAAGGGAAACCAGCATCCTTCAAGAACTGAGTAAGCGGATCTTTGGCATCGCTACGTACACGACGAATGAAATAAGCGCTATGTTGTGGATGGATGCCACTAGCAGTACCAGTAAGCTGGCTAACCGTACCTTCGGGTTTGACACATGTGATCGCAGCAGAAGCATTGATGCCCAATTCAGCAGCAAGATGCTTGTTAGTATCCACGGCAACATTCTTCAGCTCCTCAAGGCGCTTAGGAAGCTCTGTATCGTAGGCATTGTTCAGCAACTGGTTATCCAAGATACCTGTCATTGATACACCCAACAAACGCTCTTCCTCAGTGTTAGTCTGCCATACCTTACGCAAGTACGGGAAGTTGGTCATTGTCGATTGGAAGGTTCCCAAGATTGTCGCAATAGCGACTTTTTCTTTAAGAGACTCCAATGTATCCCCCGAGCGAACAATAACTGAAGAGAGATTGCAGAATTGGTAAGGACGGAGAATGATTTCAGAGCAAGGGTTAGTACCCCACTCTTTATCGAGTACACGACGACCATTCTTAGACGCTTGAATCTCTGAAGCATAGCGGTTAAAAATCCCACGCTCACCTGAGTGACTTTCATAGATACTGCTCCATTCACGCATAAACTGGCCTACATCAGGCTTGACATCATACACTGCTGAGTTGTTAGCCAAAGCTCGTTGACCGTTACCATCCCACCAAGCGCCAGCCTTAGCCTTAGCCATACGATCATCGCCCAAGTCAGACAAGGAGATCATGGCTGAGCGACGAACCCCACCGACAACCACCACTTCTCCAATTTTACAGAGAATGTCATGTGCCTCAATCGAGAAGAGCTTACGCCCTGAAGCGCCTTTGAATTTAGCCACCACGTATTTGAACAGTTCAACCAAAGGCTCGGGGCCACTTGCACGACCTCCAAATGTTTTAAGTCGAGTCCCTGCTGGACGAACAGCCCCCACGTCCCACTTTGGAATCTCACCTGCCCATAGGAGGGCCAACACTTGTCGTAATGCCTTAGCCCATCCTTCTTTGGAGTCTTTAACGTGAACCACAGTATTAGACTCATAAAGCTTTTCAGGGATTTCAGGTAAACGGTTGACATACTTCTGCTCCACAGAGAAACCTACACCTGTACCACACAGGAGAATGTACATAGCCTCATCGAAGGCTTTAGGGTCGTCAATGGGCATGTATGAGCAGTTGTAGCCAGCTACGTTCTGACGGGTTAGAGCATCACCGGCTGTCATGATTGAACGCATGGAAGGCATGACATCAAGGTTTACGACAGCGTTGAAGATACGGTCATACATTGGGCCTTCAAGGGCGTAGTTATGGTTCTCACGCAAGTGCTTCGTCATGAAGTCCATGTAACGGTAGACTGTCTCGTGCCAGTGCTCACGACGACCTTTATCGTCCAAGTAGCGGCTATAGCGAGACTTAGCAATGTAAGTCTGGTAGGGTGTCATTGTTGTCATTGTTTGTTGTTCTCTAGTTCGATTAGTTTTTCAAGGTAATGGATTGCCTTTTGGAGATCAGCGATACCGCCCTTGTCTCTCCAGCGGGACACGTATTTTACACAGTTTCCTTCAAAATAGCCAAGGTTATTTGCGTAAATATAGTCCCAAGGTTGAATTGTCTTCTCTTTGTAATGCTTTCCACTTACTTGTTTAGCATTAGCAGAGGTTTCAGCAGGCACATTGAGAGCAGCCATGTACTCTTCAATCTGTTTTACTGTTGGTTTGTCCATATTTCTTCTCCAAATACTCAATTGATAGCATCATTTCATCAAAGTGACCATCTTGTACGTCATTTAGTACAACCAAGCCACGCCAGTGCCTATTACTGAGCTGATCCATGTACCCTTCATCGTGAAGATAATAAGATCCAGCAATAATAGCGCAAATAGACTTGCCATCAGCACGTTTACCATACGCAATAGACTTACCTTGTTGATGCCCTGCCACACACGACATGTGAAGTTTTCCAATGATTGCAGTGGGCGTTGCAGCAGGACGACCCATAGCGCCCACAGGCCAATAATGACTAAAGCCAACCCCTCCAATAAAGATAGGACGAAGGAAATCATGTACTTCCCAATCACGTTCATATTCTAAGTCCTTAGTGGAGATTAACCCTTCAAGCATTGGGTTGTTGTTTACAGCTCGATTGATACGGTTCTCATGGTTACCTAGAGTCAGCACCATACGAGGCTTGTAGATCTTGTGCTTACTGTCCTTCTGAGCCTTCTGGAGGTCACGTAGGGGCTTCAGCAACATGTCCATACCTAGCTTAGCTACCTCAACGTCCTTCTGATAACGAAGGCCCTCAAAGTACTTGCTACCTACCTTGTCATGGGTAGACAGGCTAGGCATATCAGCATGGTCACCGATGTGAACTATCACATCAGGTAAGTAGTCACAGATGGCCTTACCAGCCCATGTGAGATGCTCCAAAGGAACACCTTCACGCACTTGTGTGTCTGGGATGACTAGGATACGCATTACAGAGGCTTCCATTCAAAGCCATTAACCCGCATCTCATACACCTCAGGATAAGCTAACAGGAGCTGCTGTAAAACGTCATCATTGAGCATACGACCATACCCTGCTTGAGGCTTACCGTCTGGGCTGTAGTACAAGGTGTTGTTAGGAAAAGTAACTGAGTAGTACACCTGCTCTTTGATGTTGTACCCGTAGTGTTCACCCATCACGTCTAGGATTGTATCTAAGACCTCATACCAAGTAGAGTCATTGTCTTTAATAATGACATCGTGCTTAGCTTCAACAAACTCTCCGTCACACTCGTAGGCTGATGATTTAATCTCAAATGCCCAATAGTCTTCCATTGGTAGAGTCTCAGGTTGTTCAACGAACTCGTACTTAGTCGTAGTGAGTTCAGTCCATTTGTTCTTTAGATATTCAAACATGGTTGCTTCCTTAGGTTGATTGATTACGTGGAAATACTGTTCAAGTGTCATAGAAGTCTCCGTCCATAGGGTGATAAACGACATAAGCAGTTTCAAAGATTCCGTTACCGTAGTCCTTAGTCACTGGCGATGTTTCTATCATTCTACACCCTAATCGAGGATGGTCGATCACGTACACTTTGTACCCCTTAGTCCAATCTGGGATGAACATAGGAGGTTTGTAGTGAACAACTATCTTAGCCATTGACTACATCCTTTATCGCAGGGAACTCAGCAAAGATAATATCACGACATTGCTCAGCAACCTCACGATGTTCCTTCTGTGTTGCAGAATCACAACGGATGTCAATGTAGTGTAACCAGCTACGAAGAGTGCCATTCATGTACATCTTAGACAAGGTAAGACCTTCAGGGAGAATCTTACGAGCTACTTCCTTAGCGATACCTTTGTCCAAGGCTGCTGTGTACAGGAACTTAGCTTCATCAGTGACCCTACGTTGAATACCTTCCCACCAGTACTGCAAGCTCAAGTCATCGGAGTACAGGCTATTCTGACGGTTCTTCTCGTCTTGTAGTCGTACTTCTGATGTGTTGACAAAGCCTTCTGAGACTGCGTAACGCTGTGAGAACTCTTGGAAGGAGAAGCTACGGTGACGTAAGATCTGACGAGCTATATCACGAGTAGTTTCAATCTCCATACAGACGTTAACCATCTCAAATGGTGACCAGTGCTTGTTCTTAATAAGGTACGTTAGTAACTTGGTCGCAGACGCAGGGTTGTTCTGGTTTGCCGGATTTGACACACGGGCCATATACGCAATCTTGCTCTCCGCTTCCGGTGTTACCCACACTAGTTTCACACAAGGCTGGATCATACTGTTTTCCTTCTTCGACCATTCGTTTCAACATCTCAATCAGACCAAATCTAAACACCTGAGCTTGTTCCTCAGCTGTCAAGTTAATGTGATAGTCTGCACTACCGTCTTCATTCTCATTCTGTAATTCGAGTTCCATCACTTACCTTCTTTCGTCGTTCGTTGATCCAATGTTCAGGAATAACCTTATCAGCGTAGAGAAAGTCATTCTTAACACACCAAGCAGCGTAAGTGGTTCGTGACCCTTTAGCTAACTTCTGGTTACTGTTTGAGAAGACAAACCTAATGTCTAGCTGAGGCTGCTGTCGCTTGATAAGCATGTGCTTCTTACGATCTGCAATCAGGAAACGTCCCTTAGTCTCTACGATGATACCGTTATCGAGAACAAAGTCAGGAGTATATTGATGTTCACTCGCTGGCTTGATGTACTTGATCTTAGTCTCTTCGTAGGTGAAAGGAACACCTGCTTCTGTGAGAGCCTTAGCGACATCTTCTTCAAGGCCGCTACGCCACCCATGCTTCAAAGCATTAGCTCTTTTGGAGCTTGTTGTCTTACGAGTTACCATCTTTAATCTTTATGATCTTGTCTTGAATTGCCTCAAATACACGAACAGCTTCTCGGTATTCACGATAAAGTTCTTCAGAAACTTCAATGATAGTGGTAGACCAACAATCATCTTCATCCTCAAACAACTCATAGACAGGCCACCACTCTTGTTCATCTAGATAAACCTTCATAGCTTAGTCCTTTCATACTGATGTAACAAAGCACCGAAGGCATCTACGAAGACTTCATCGTGGTTAGTATGTCCCATAGCGAACATAATAGCGTGGACGAGTTCATGGCAGAATGTCTGCTCGGTGAAGTTCTTATTCATTCCTGTTCGTAGATATATGATCTGAGTAGCACAGTCACATTTACCGTACTCACTCAAGTCCTCTACGTACTTGACGTACCATTGGCATCCAACAAGGTAGAAACTAGAGGGCACTTTTGGTTTGGAGTTCTTCGTAGCCATAGAAGGTTCAAGTTTTCATCGACACGAAGTTGATTACCATCGTAAGCTTTGAGACAAGCGTCATAGTATTCCCTTTCAGTTTTACAATCCTTCAAAAGCTTCTCAGCCTTCTTAGGTCCAATGCCTTTCAAGCCAATGATGTTGTCAGTACGATCCCCTGTGAGCACTTGAGTGAACAAGTTACGAAGACCTTCTTCCTCGGTAACGTAGTACTCTAAACGCTTCACAAAGTTGTAGTGCCAACCGGCGACTTGATCTAGGTCTTTGTCAATGGAGACAATCCACCCACCCGTCTTAGTTGCCTCAATAGCCACTGCATCATCAGCTTCTTCACCTTCTACCAGTTCTGCTCCTAGGCGCTGGAGATGGTTACGGATAGCTTGGTAATGTACTGGCCTCTTAGCATCCTTGCGGTTACCTTTGTAAGGCTCGGTGACTGCTATGTCATTACGAAAGTTACCTTTGCCAGTGATGTACGCTTTGTAGTCATCACACTTCAGCTCTTGGTAAACAATCTCATGAACTAAGGTAGTCACACGAGCCATACAGATAGCCTCATCAACGTCTTCACTAGCGAAACCTACTCGGTAACAGATAATGTCAGCGTCAATGATGGCTAACTTAGGACGCTCAGAGCGGTTCATCAGTCTCAACTGGTGGCACGTAAGTCTTAACTTCAGTGACCATGACTGTCTTGATAGACGGTGCATTACCGTGCTTAGCTGACATACGGTGTGTGTATGAACTCACCACAGCCACGCACTTAGAACCGTTACCCAAAGCATCAATTGGAATCTCTTTGAGGTCTTGGTCGATAGGCTTGAACTCGTAGTTGCTCTTGCCAACAATGAAGTTACCTTGAGCTTCTTTGTACTTGACCTTGATACCCAAGCCTGTGAGCTTAGCTGCATCGTCATCGCTGATGTTACCGATGGTGCATTCGTACTTCTTGTTGTCCTCGTTGAATGCAGTGTTGAAGTTATTCATCCACTTAGTCCAAAACAACTCACCGCTAACTTTAACTGGTTTCAAATCTGACATTTTGTTTTCCTTTTAGGATTGAGCCGTAGCTCCATTACTGTAAATAACTGCCTTCTCGACGAGAGACAGCTTCTGCTTCATCCTCAATGTACGCTAGTGCCGCTGAGAGCACCAAGTATACATCAAGGATATCTAGATCGTCGCTATGTTTAATCAGGAACGATTCGTCACTGATATCAAGCACAATCCGAGATTTCACTTCATCACTTTTCATTTAACTCCTTAAAATATGTAGCAGCTACTGCTAGACACATTGCCACAAATTGATCGTCGTTCATGTTGCTTTTAGCATCATTATACCTCCAACATACCCATTGTACGTTATCTAACTCGTATCCTCTAGAAGAATCAATTCGATCAATAGACGGGGAAGTCCACTTATCCCCTATTCTCCCCATTTCCACACCTGTTTTGGCACACTTACCTTGTTGTTTCTCCCACAGTTCGTGCATAAACGGTGTAGTGATGTTAAAACAAAGATTGTCTTTTCTAGCTCTTTTCTTTGCTGACATAACTTTATTTGACACTGTGCCTTTTAGAGTACGGCGATGGCGGTACTGCAATTCACTGTTTGAGGTTACTGTCATTTACTTCTCCTTATATGGTTTAAAGCATAGACTTTAACATAAATTTACAAGGTTGTCAAGTTTTAGTGAGTTTCTTTCCAGTTGGCCCCAACAGCATACTCTCCAGACAATGGACAGCTTAGATTATAAGCTTTACCTGCATCTTTGATAGCTTCCACAAACGCTTTGCCGACAGCATCTGCTATATCAGGCTTACACTCGATTTGAACTTCATCGTGAACCCACGCTACTAATTTAAGTTCCCACTTGTTTTTTCGAACTGTTTCATCAAACAAAACTAGAGCTTTCTTCATGACAATCGCTCCAGCGCCTTGAAGCAAGCTATTGAGTGCAGCGTGTTCGCTACGAACCCATATTTTACGGCCATCAAGCCCGGGTACAAAGCCCTTGCTCGCTGATATGGCGACTTTATCACGTAGACGCTTGAGTGCGGGAGTCCCTTTAAGAAAGGTATCGATAAGCCTTTGTCCATCCTTAGCACTACCACCGACAATCGAGCCAACCTTGGAAGGCCCCGCGCCGTACATCCAGCTATAGATAAACGTTTTTGCTTGATCGCGTGTCTGCAACCCCGCTGCTTTTTGGTTGATCGTATGGATGTCCGTGCCATCTTTAGACGATCCTTCACAGACTGTTTTAACATATGCCTCGTCTTTCATATAATGCGCCAACATTCGTAATTCCAAACCACTAGCATCAGCGCCTACTAACACATTTCCATCCTCAACTGTCCAACATTGCCTACACTCTGGCCCATAAGGTGAGCTTGAATTGGGAATCTGAGCCATGTTTGGTTTCATATGGGTAGCCCTGCCTGTTACAGCACCGTTGGTGATGACTCTACCGTGTACCCTACCATCAGCAGCTACAACCTCTAACCATGACTCAATCTGAGCGATACGTTTCCCTAGCATCATGTACTCAGCAATCAACTGAGCGATGGGATACTTCAGAGACATCAACGTAGCCTCATCCACGATAACCTGCCCTTTAGGGTGATTAGCTGTAGGCTCAGTGAACTTCTTAGGCTTCCACCCAAGGCCAATAAGCTTCTCAGCTATCTGCTGACGTGAGGCAGGGTTGAACACCACCAGCTCAGGCTTGAGAATCTTCCCTGTCTTCTCAGAGATACGCTCAACCTCGTATGGTGGATACAGCTCCTGCATCTTGTCATTGATAGCGCTTATCTTCCCCTTCAGTTCAGCTAACAAGCACGTAGCGTGAATGGTGTCCAACTTGAAACCGTTCTTCTCTTGTTTGTTGAGGATAGCTGCTACTTGGTGTTCTAAAAGAACTGACTCAGGGGAAAATCCCTTATCACTAAGAGCATCACAAAGAGTGCGAAATAAAACCACAAGAACAGAAACATCCCTATTGCAATAGTAAGACAGTAATCCATCAATCGGAGCATCAAAGCATTCACCATTATATTCCTCCTGCCTGTTCATCATCCATTGCCACGTTGCTTTGTAGTCTAACTTCTTTATCCCTAGTCTTGCTCCCCATGCGTCGAGGCTGTGACCTCCGTCCCTCGTTGGCTCTAGTAGCCTTGACACTATCAATGTATCGTACGCTTGCCTCAATCCAATCTTCGTCCCCCATAACTTGTTCAGTATCGGGAAATCGAATCCGACCCCGTTGTGACCGGCGATCAGCGTAGCGTCCTTTAAGTA
>Ga0075459_1000069_pt1 | contig 14249 bp, 9 predicted proteins | sample DEB3_08_DNA_2_FD_76333 | JGI IMG/M metagenome (GOLD analysis project Ga0075459, IMG submission 76333) | Aqueous microbial communities from the Delaware River and Bay under freshwater to marine salinity gradient to study organic matter... | ecosystem: Environmental > Aquatic > Marine > Coastal ...
CAAAAACTTTGCAATCTATTAGACTGTGTATATCTTGCCATGGATCATTGCAGTAACCAGTCATACAAATTTCCCCAAAATTCTTTGCCTTAGATAAAACAGCAATCTCTTGCCCCAATGCATGAGTGCCTGTTCTTGGCGCCGCAAGAATTAATATTTGCTTGTTTGTGTCTTGAGCTGTTTGAATTATTTTGTCTAGCATGTTACCAGCCTTCTTGTTGCCTGATTACATCTATTTCACGAGTCATGACACCGCGATTGCGCCAGTCGCTACGATAGTGATATTTGAAAAATGCTGACTGTTCACTTTCCATAATGGCCATGGGCAGATCCAGCTGAGTGCCTAATTCTGGCCCCAGTTGATTGGCCAAAATACGTGGATTAGAATCTTTTACTGTGTCCCACAATTTACTTAATTCATGAAAATCTTGAACTTGAGTATGATCCCAATTGGTCAACATGGTCATATACGTGCCTTGGCGTGCGCCGGCCATGGCCCATTCGCCATGTTCGACATCGGCACCTATGTTATGCCATATAGTGAGATTATCAAGATTGCGTAATACTTGAGTTTTGAATCGTTCGATGCTGGGCTTGATGCCTTTTTGCAAACACATCTTGACGCCTTCGCGAAAGCCTGCACGCCAGGCATGATAAGGCGACTGGTTAGGATATGTTGTTGAGTAGCAGTCATACATGGCCCAGTACAAGGGATCAAAACAGAATTCAACTTCGGTTTCTGCACGCCCGTCGGTGGCTTCGTGCGTGCGCATGTTCTCAACAAAAGTTTTAGTCCACGAACTCAATCCGCCATTGCCATACATCAATCCGTTGACATGGTTGCGGGCACGCCAACGAAACACAGCCTTTTCATACTCTAGCGTAGGGAGAACCAGAGTTTGATTAAAAAACGCTGGATCGGGGATGTTATCACCGTCAATGAGTACAAAACGTTCTGTGTCACTGGCCCGGGCAGCTGCCTTGTGTGCTGCGTCACTGCCCTTGACCCCGTCCACTCGTCGGGCCCAGGGAACCATGTTTTTAATTTTTACCCAAAATTCTTCACGTTGTGGTTCATCATAAGTCAAGTAAATGCAGTCTAAATCTGCTATATCAATCTGTTTCATAAGTTTGTTTGCTCCATCGTTGGTGCGGTTCGGTTTCTGCAACCACTATGGCTACATTGTCAGAATGACACGGTGTTCCTGTATCACTAGGTACTAGTTTTACAACAGTTTTCCAAATTTTTTCTACTAATTTACCGTCACATACTCGCACATGCATGGAAGACCGAGCAAATGTTTCCGAGTCGATCTCAATGTATGTACCAGGCAAGTCTTCCATGCTGTAGAATAACGGAACCCCATCCTGGTGATATAATCTAAAAAACACCGGCTGGGGCTCAGGCATAGCATGTAATATGCTCCAAAATTCATCTATTTGCATGGCGTAAATCTTTAACGTGGTAATGAAATGCACCCCATTGTGTCATTGTGTTTACTCTCATCATGTAATTTTTAAATTCCCAAACCAATTCGTCTTGCCATGATTCACGATGGGTTCCAGCAATATGTCGTTTCATGTGTACTATTCTTGGATAATCAGCAAATGGCATGGTACACAGTTCTGGCCCAACAATATTGGCAGCCATGGCATATACAACATCAGTTGACGGCACTTCTTCAGGAAACTTTAGTAATTTTCGATATTCTGTCCAGTTTTCAAATATATTACGTACTGTGCTAAAAAACTCTTGTGCAGTTTCTGACCTACGCCAGTATGTAATAGCATTGTAAACGTCAGGCAAGTTGTTGGCATCAAATACTTTTCGATAGTGACGTGCGGCAGCCCGTTGGTCTTTCCAATCTCTACAACCAGTGCTGACAACAATGTCTCGATTTCGAAGCATGTTCCACCAGTGATCAATGTGACTGGTAATCATCATGTCGGCTTCTAGTTTGATTGTTTCTCTAAATGGTGTAGCTTGAAACACCTGCCAGTCGTTGGCATAAGGGTTTTCTGCCAACGGATAAGGAAATTGGTGTACGTAATCAAACAACACATCTGTACCAACTTGCTCGTTAGTTAACAAACATATTTGTGCATCTGGGTGCCAATATTTGATTGTTTTGGCCAAGGTGCGAGCACAATCAATGTAATTTACATCTTTGCTATTCTGTGCTACTATCAAGTAGCCTTGTTCTGCAATCGGTTTCAACGATTTCCCCTAAATGTTTTTTTCCCATGGCATGAAAACTGTATCCTGCGATTGACATCTGATAAGGTTTACTTTGGGAATCAATGTACTCTAATCGGTAGTGATCTTGATCTAATTTTTCTAATTTAGTATCGGGCATTACACTGGCCAACGGCCATGGTATTTCATTAACTTTAAATGTTTGTCCACTTACAATACCTATTGCAATACTTAATGCAAAGTCATTATGATACGTTGCTTTTTGAATTCCATACAAGTCCCTGTAGTGTTGCCAATTATTTCGTATCATGTTCATGCAATCAAATATGTATTGTGCGGTATTTGATCGTCTAAACATCATTACGGTTGCCCACCACATGGGCAATTTGTGTTGCCCAAAATAGTTTAATTCATCTAAATATCCTTGATTATCGTGTGACCTGTTAGATAGATCAAACGCCAATCTATGACACATGAAATCTGCGTGATTCCACAGTTGATTTAAATCACTGTCTGCTACTACATAGTCGGCATCGAGTACAAGCGTATGATCCCAGGGACTAAGAGCGTAGGCATCGGTTCTACCAGCGTTGTGCCACGATACAGTTTTTGCATAGTCCTCAAAATAACGTGTTCCTCCTGCGGCAGGTAAGGCTTTGATGACTTGATCAAATCTTTTATCTGACTCCGCGTCTTCTTGGTCGGTGACAACAGCCACTGGAATGTTGAGGTGCCTACGAATGTTTTGAGCCGACCAAGCAGCCATTTCCAAATAGTCTGTTTGTTCATTGTTGAAGGCAAATATTAGTGCGCCGCGTGTCATCTTTTTTTCTGGTTTTGCTCGTGTTCTACTAACCAAGCGTTCATTTGTTCTTGCCAGCGTTGTTGACTTTGAGCATATAACTCTTTGGTGTCTACTCGGATTGGATTTTCATATAGGTCTAACAGCACTGCTTCTGCGCCTGAACAAGTCAACAGTGTAGTTTGTAATTCAGGACCAGCACGCCACATACCGCCAGCATAAGCAAACAGCATTTTGGCTTGATATTTTTCTTTGAGCGTTCGTTTGGCTGCTTCGTGGTCAAAACGTGCTCGTGCGTGAGCAATTAATGCATTAGTATCCATGCTTTATTGTACAGGAGTTTTAGGTAAAAGTAAAGGGGCTGTTGCCCCTTTTTGGTTAAGCTGTTGTAGCCGCCACAGTTGGTGTGCCCCAACTGGCTGATGTTAGATAAGTTGTTGCTGGTGGGTAATAGGTAACAATGGTACAAGGAGCTGTGCCAGGGGTAGCGCCTGAGGCCGCTGTGCCGCCCGAAATTGCGTCGCCGTCCGATGCTGACCAAGTAGTAGTTATGACCAGTTGTGTGCCTGCTGTTGCTGTCTTGGCTTGATGTTGGATGTAGTTATTAGTATAAGGTGCTGTGTCAGCAAATTGCTTGTAGAGTATTTGATCGCTAGTAGTCAAATTGTACCAGCCTAGACTTGTTTGTAGTGAAGCAGGAGTTCCAGTCCCGCCAATTTTGGTTACACCGGTGTATGACGTGGCTGCTATGGTATGTGCAGTGCCTGCTCCGGAAATCCAAATGTCGCCACACAAGGTGTTAGCTAAATCGTTCCATTCTGGATCACCTAAAGCACCTGTGGAGGTTTTGCTTACATCTATTTTGATCAGGCCGCCGCCATTGAAAAAATAACGAGCCGCGTTGGCAGAAGACCAGGTAATGGTATTTGTAATTGTGATTGTCCATGTAGCGCCCGATGTAGCTGCGGTTTTAGAATTTGTACCCGTCCATCCAGTATTTTGAGAACCTATTGCTACAGCGTTGTTTCTATTGGTAGTAATGTTTGTCAAGTCGGTATTAACAGCCGAAAGTACACTGATCAATGTTCCAGCAGTAGGGGCTGCTCTTGAAGTGATTGAAGTATTGGTTTGACTGCCCATGCTTGCAATTGTATTGACCAAACTAGCCCATTGTGTAGCAGTTACAGTGCCAGCGGCGCTGACAGTGGCCAATGCACTTTGTCCCCAACCTTTATCGCCGGATCCGGTGCTCCATAGATCATTAACGTTTGCTCCTGATGTGGTGCTAACAAATCCGTTGTAGTCTGTGGCTTGAATTAGGCCGCCTGATGAATAAGTCATTGTCTCTGTTCCTGTTTAGTTCTTGATAGTCACAATCGCTTCTATTGTACCGGGTTCTGGGGTGTTCTTGTCAACCAGGCTACGTCCAATTACGTTGAACGCTGTGGCTTCTCCGGGCAGGGCCGCTCTAGCAATACCGTTTCCGGCACTTACTAGTCGATCTCCTTTCTTGATATAACCAGTAACCTTAACAGGCACACGACCAGTCATAGCAACTTTGGGGTGAGTATTGTCTTCGCCGGCAGCGCCGTTCATAGTATACGCTGGTCTAGTACTTATCACACCAAATACATTTTCACTTAGATCAGTCTTAGAACGTGTGATTTCTTTGGTACCGCCAAGCTCAACAACTGTGCCGGGCTCAAGAGTCTCATCGGCTTCAAATCTTTCTGCAACGTCAGCATAAAGTGCCGTTGTAGCAGTAGCAAATACTTGGTTAAAGTAGTTGGCGCTGGAACCAATGTTCCCCACGCCATTTGATCCTGTTTTAGCAATGCTTTGAACACTGACCACGTTGGCATAAACTGTCGTAGTATCAACAACAACCACGTTGGCTGTGCCTGCTACAGTAAAGGCTATATTACCATTGGGCGCATTTATTTCACCCTTGGATGTGCCGTTTTCAAACTTGGTTACAGACACACCCAAACTTAAACCTGTAAGTTGTGATCCATTGCCTAAAAAATAAGTGCCTGCAATATTAGCAGCAGATGTGATGTTGCCTGTAGCACTCACAAGACCAGTAGTTCGTAAATTGCCTGCTTGTACGTTAGCAGTTGCAGACACATTGGCAGCCTGCATCAGTGCGGATGTAATAATGTTACCACCAGTGATATTGCCTGTGGCTGTAATTAAACCTGCGGTTGACACGTTGGCTGCAATTACATTGCCGCCGGCTGTGACAACCCCCGTAGCAGACACATTGCCTGCAGTGATTATGTTTCCGCCAATTACGTTGCCTGTAACAGTGGCCAAACCTGCAGTAATCAAGTTAGCGCCAGTGATGTTACCTGTGGCTGTAACTAATCCTGCTGTGGTAATATTACCACCTATTACGTTGCCTGTAACTGAACTAAATCCTGTAGTCAAAACTCCAGTAGCTTGTACAATGGCCGTAGTAGCACCGCCTGCTGTAATCACCACGTTGCCACCATTTCTGAGGTTGCCAGCAAACACAGTGTCTGCCGAATTGCTCATGGTGATACCTTTGAATACAGTGGGGAACAACACAGATGTTGGAGCCGCGGCAGTGAAGGTTGCGTCCTTGGACACCAGGCCCACTCTGGTACCTGCTACATAAAGGCCAGTCACATAGTGAGGAGTTGCTGTGTTGTCGTTGACTGTTTCAGGAATTGCACCAGCGGTGCCTTCTGTTGATGTAAATGCAGGCCCCACTACAATGAAACTGGAACCTGTGTATACTTTGACCTGTTGGTTTGTGGTATCGTACCAGAGGTCACCTGTGACGTTGGATGAAGGTTGAGTGGCGCTGGCAGTGGCGGCACTGATTGTTTTGAATATGCTACCGTTGTAGACTTTCAGCAAGTTGTTGGTTTTGTCCCACCATAGTTGCCCTGTAAGAGGTGCTACTGGAGCCGAAGTATTTGATCCGTTTTCCAACAGGTGTATAAAGTTTTCATCCAAAAACTCCCCGTACCCTGCGTAATTTTTACCCACAAGGGTCATGCTACTTGCGGTGTTTACTGTACCGTCGTTAACTGTGGCAAAAACTGTGCCGTCAGTAAGATTGATTGTATATGCCATGTCTGTTTCCTAGTTCAATATTTATACAGCATTGATATTGCTCAATGTCTGAATTCTCAGCGTGTAGTCAATTTGAATTTGACGATTTAAACTCTTTTGCACAGGGTGAAAAATCACGTGTGTAATTAAGCGCAAATTATCTGCGGCTCCGTTCCAGGCCTTGAGTCCTAGTTCATCAAACACAAATTCACCGTTGAAATTGGTTGAATTATCAAATGCTTGTTGTTCTGCGGGCTCACCGTAGTCCAACAAACATTGTACCAAAATATCAGTATAAACGTTTCCAGACGTGTGAAACACAGTCATTTTGTTGTTGGTTGGGTCTGTGTCAGCAGCTGAGTTATCATTAACAACTTTGGCATAGGTTTGATTGTACAAGTCTGCGTTTTGCCCTGTGGTGTTTGGAGGCAAGTAAGTAATCACCCCGGTAGGATCTACTGAGCTTCCACCGTTGCCAAACGCCATTTGATAGATATAACCAATATTTCTATCACTGAGTGTTTGAGCCATGGCAATAGATATGTTTTCATAATGAATGGCGTTGTGATCATTGTAAAAAATTTCGCCGCTGTTGGGGTCATGTATTTTTACATGCCCGGTAATTTTTGCCAATCCTGCCGAAATCATGCACGGCCCTCCACATAAGTTTTCTGTGTTTTAGGATCAAAAATTCTCATGTGCGCCTGAACAGATATAGATCCAGTTTCGTTGGGCCGACTGGGTTTTTTCTGTGTTTTGGGCTCAACTGGTTGTTTTTGTTGTGTGTTTGACATGGTCACTTATTTAGCCTGCTTTATTCACCGCGCAAGAACCTTGCGGCTAGAGTATTGGTATCTTGCAGAGCTACACCGTCACTGGCAGTTGTTTCTCCTTGTTGATACCAAGTCACGCCCTGGCGTACCAAAATAGTCACTTCGCTACCAGCAGCTGGTGCTTGCAATACAGGATACACAGCGCCATCTACTACAAATTCAATGGTTACTGGGTCAAACTGGCTTAAGAACCAGCGATATTGGCTAGTTGCAGAAGTATCGCTGTATTTGTATTGCCGTACTCCCCCAACGTAGACTTCGATTGACAAATTTTCTGTTGAGCTGTCGTCAAAATCAGTAACGTCAATGCTTGGTGCATAAAATACGCTGGTTGTGCCGTCTCCCATGCCGGTGTCGCTTACAATGTAATCTTGATATCGTTGATCTAGTAAATTACCGCGCCCAATATCATAGACATTTGCTCCTGCTGTGTGGGTAGTAGCTGCGGTTCCTGCGGTACCACGCAACAGACTGCTAACGGTGTTGAAAGCCGTGTCTCTGTAGCGGTACATGATCCGTTCGCCATCGATGGTAATTACCCCAAACACTCCTAGCTCAAGATTAGGTTCGCTCAGCGCAGAAGCATCTGTTACATGAATAGTATCAGCAGAAGCACTGAGATCTTGACTTAGTGTAGTTGAGGTTGCAGCAGTAATTCGATATGTGGCTTGTACCCCCCGCATGTCTTGGAATATTCTAAAAGCCATGGATTCTGGAACTACGCTGTCAGTAAACATGGTCACCGCAAGAATTTGTCCAGGAGCAATGGGGCCTGCGGCCAAAACCAAAGTTGCACTTTCGAGGGTTGACCCGTCATCTTCAACTGTAAAATCGGCTCCCTCAAACAATCTATATCCATCTAACGTTACCCACAAACGTCCAGCATTGACACTAGTACGATTCAATAAAAAATCATTACTGTAGACTGCGGTACCAACGGAATAATCATATGACCCAGGATCTCCTGAAACAGTTGCAGCATCATAAACTGTGCTGTCATACGGTTCGGCGATGGTCAATCCACTTACTATAGGTCCATTGAATATCAGGGTCACTGGATTTTGTTGTGCTGTGTCATTCCAAGTGGTTACAGTAAACACATCATTTAGGTTTACTCCTGAAGAAATTTGTAATGTTTGTCCTATTGCTCGATAATCTGCTTCGGTACTCACACTGATCAATATTCTAGCACCACTACGTGGAGGATCAGTAAACACCACTTGACGCCCAGGTGTGTTTGATCCTGACCAGTTAGTTACGCTGTAGGTTCCTATGATGGCGCCAATACTTTGTACTTGTAGTATATTGTCCACCCAGACCTGGATATCGTTGGGAGCATCAATAATGCTTTGGCTGTAGCCGCCACGTTGAGGTAACCCAAAACTCACCTCAACATTATCACCAATCCATTCAATACCTTCAGGTGGTTGTAGTCGCAATCCATTGCGTGTGACCACCATGTTGGCAGAATTACTGCCTTGCATGCTGTTGATTAATGTAATCACAGGTGTAGCTACCATGTTTGCATCAGCTACCTTGTACTGTGTCTGTGGAGTGCTCCAACTGTAGTCAATTGTGGCTGTGCCCGTACCTGTGCCTGCGCCTGTAGCAGTAAAAGTTACTCCCACTGTGTTTTCGGCAGCACCTATTGAAACAAAATCAGTGGTGCCAAGTGTGGCAATGGTATATTGGTTGCCTTTGATAAAATAACCAGCTTCAACTGTGGTCAAGCCAAATGCTACTAGGGCAATACCTGATCCTGGGCCGTAACTGGTGCCAAGATCAACTTCGCTTGCAAGTGTGGGCACAAAATTGATCCAGTAGTCTGTGTTAGTAATAACAACTCCAGGTGGCACATTCTGCTGTGCGCGGTAATAATTGCCACTGTTGTTTACAATGTCTAATCTTGAATAACTATTCAAAATATTCCAGGCAGTGCTGTCAATATAAGGTGTCCAAGTGATGCCACTAACTGACTCGCCATTCACAAACACATAGACATCACTGATTTCTGCGGTGTTTACTGGAATTATAACAGTGGCGCCAATGTCTCCGCCAAGGTAATTGGCACGATACAATTGACTGCCGCCGCCTAGCTCGTACACCGAAATGTTCACAATATCGCCTGCTGTCACAGTCAGTAATGTGATTGTGTAATCGTCCCAGTCGATGGTAAAATCAGTGCCTGGCACAAGATCTATTCCAGTGGTAATATTACTGACCAACACCTGCACTGGATGTTCGACAACACCTGCCCAACTCAAAGTTGAAGTTACAGCAGGTTCGTATGTGTATCGTATGGTTCCCAGTTGGAATCCATGTCCGTCACGGCTCCAGTCGGCACCCGATCTAGTGTACACACGCATGTCTAGCGTGTCAAATTCTGCACCATTGACTAACTCTTCAGGCGCATGTCCTTCATAAACATCAACAAACTGGCCGCCGTCAACATCAATATCTGTGGGCAAAGTTCCTAAAGTAGTGTCAGTAAATTCGCTTTGATATTCTGCATCAACTGCAAGTGGGTCTCCTAAGAAATAATCTCCATACACTTGCACACCGGGATAATCAACCCCGTCAATTAAAAGCGGCAATTCCAATCCGGGTTCACTTACTCCGGGAACATATAAGCCCATGGTGCGATCAACACCTGTGAGACCTTGGCCGTTGTTGTACGTTCCAGCGTTTACTAAAGTCCAATCTTCAAGATTAAATTCAGGGCCCACAACGGCGGTTGAATCTGAGCTACTTGCTTGCCACACTCTATCATCGTAGCGAACCAAAGTGCCGTCTTGGTAGGTACCATTTGGGCTCCAAGTTTGAACATCACTGAAGTACTGGAATCTATCATATTTGATCACAGTGCGAAAGCTTCTAACTAGATTATAGTTGTTTTCTGCTCCAGTTTGTTCAGTATTAAACGTTTCGCCGGTACCTGACCCAATTAGATGCACATAGGCTCGTACGCCTGTGCCGTTACCACCGCTGAATTCAACTGTGGGCGTGCTACGATATCCTTGACCAGGATCAGTTATTGTGACTGCTACTACCTGGCCCAAGCTGTTGATAACCGCTGTACCTTGTGCTTCTACTACAGCATCGCCCACAAACGTCACTTGAGGTGGTTCATTATATCCTGATCCACCATCAACTATTTGTACATTGTCAATATTCAATAGATAATTTGTATACCATTGTGAGTAAGGCCATGTTTCCCATATTGTACTTGACGCAGAAAAATCACTTTGAGTATTGATACCAGCATTAAAACTTGTAGAGTGTTCATAAGGCAACAAGATTGGACTGGTATATTTTGCTACTTGCAAATCGGTGTTAAAATATGCTGGCAAATCAAAGTCTGTATTGTCTCCAAATGCCTGATCGTTACCAGTATACTTCAAATTGAATTCTCTAATGCTCACATGATATGGCTTGACTTCTTGAATATAGTCTGCCACAAATTCTTGGTTGTCTCGACGATAGTTTTGGAACGGTAGCAGTTCTCGAATTCTATGGTCTACATCAATCAAAGATGTTTTAACTAACCATTCGGGTGCTGAGAATTCGCTCAATACAAAGTTAAACATCAGCACCAAGGACCGGTTACGTTCAATAGCCAGGTCGTCGATAAACAACTCTTCATTGATGGCTTGAATAATCTTTCGAGTTTCTATCACTGGCTCTTGATCATAGTACTGTGCATCAAATACTTCAAGATCAAATCCAAATCTGCCCAGTGCATAATCCCACAGCTCTGCTGAGAATTTAATAGTGCCATCTTGTAACACCACACGTTCCCATCCGGTGTCAGTGCTCAGATAAATTTCGTACTTGCCCTGGGCATTGGCTGTAACTTTAACCGAGCTGCCAACGTCAACTGTGAGCGTACTCAACGCTGCGTAGTTTGCAACTTCTGTGATTACCTTGGTACTGGGGTTGTATCCTGGGCGGTTCCATACAATGTAACTCCAGTAGTCTGGGGTGTTGTATCCTTGCACACTGGTCAGCACCAACACACGTTGTCCTGCTGTAACGTCACTGTTTTGTACAGTGTAAATGGTCCACAGACCTCGATTGTCGCTGTCAGAAACCACTAGGTATTTGTAACCAATGGGTATAGGACCATTGGGATTGCTCCAAATTGGTTCTTGGAATCCTAGTATTTCTTGAGTTGCCACACGCAGATTCCAGTTGGTTACTGTTACCCCATTTACTACTGTTATTTGACTCGGCTCAGGTTCGCTGGAATTCAGCAAGTTAAAGATTCTTGTTTCAACAATAGGGTATTGTGCTAATATTGCATTAGCTTTAGTGAGATAATTCTTGAGTGCGGCAAAACGATCCACAAACATGCTTTGTCTTGGACGGAACTGCACACCATAACGTTCGGCTGGACTTAGATTAGGGTCCGGCACCAAATTACCAAAAGTGTCTACTCCACAAAAACTATCTAGGAATTTTCGGTACAGATTTGAACTTAAAAACCCGTCTGCGCGATCCTGTGGAATTAATTCATATTCCACGTGAACATTGTCATTGGTCAACTCACGATCAAACTCAATGCTGATAATGGTGTCACTGGCTTCAATATAATCAGCACTATTATACAGTGCAATGGTACTGGCATTGATAGGTGCCATGTAGGCTATGCCGCTGGCACGAGGATCTTGAATGTATGATGCTACAGTACTAGCTGGTAATGTTTTACCCAGTTGTGTGGCAGTGACTGTGATGCCTCGTACCCAAAAATAATATTCAGTAGCAAATGTTCCGTCTACGGTAAGTTTAGTATTAACAGTATAAGACGCAGTATTCAACGGTACGCCTTCGCCGGTGTAGCTGCCTGGTGGTTGATCACTGACTACCCACTGATACACATCAACTTCGCTGCCCGGGAACAACTGTGCCCAGCGTCGACTTGCGTACACTATTGAATCTTGGTTAGGATCAATAAATCTTAACGAACTAACGTCCCACCACAATTCGCCTATATGTTCTGCGCCCCAGGTGGTTCCTGTGATATTTACAAAACCAACATTGTAGGATGCAGGATCTACAGCACCAATGTAGTCAAGATTCTGTCTAGCGGCTCCTAGTATTCTACCTTGCAACGGATTGATAAAATCTAAAAATTCTGACTTGGCACTAGTGATACGATCGTACAAAAATACACTGTTCAATAAACGAATGTCTACTACAGGCTGCTGTTGTCTTAGCACTGTCCACGACGGTGTACGAGTAGCGTTTTCAAATACAAATACTGCGCCAAAATCAGCAGTACTGTCACTGTAGTCGTTTTTGGGTGCGCCGGCCATGAGCACACCAGAAGTATAGTTTACTGCTGTGCCAAAACCATCATATGGTGCAACATCTGCATTGTTGATCTGTTGTCCAAAAACAAATTTGCCCGGATTGGTTATCAATAGTGTTGAGCTAGGGAGATAATCGTATGTGTATACTGATCCACTCTGTACAATAATTGAAAAGAAAACAGTACTGCCAGCATCAAAGAAAGTGGTTCCATCGTCAAATTCTGCTTCTAGATATAGCGTACCTTGTGGTGCGCCTACCACAAGGTTGACCGCAGAATCATCAATGCTTAAACTGGCACCAAATCCTGCATATTCTGTGGGATATGGACTGGTGATTGTTTGAGTCCAAACAAATGTTTCAAACCCTAAATCGTCAAATGTTGAGCCTATGGTACCGGGTGCTACTTGAAGTTTATTAAATTCTGGAGCAGCATCGGAGTTCTTCACGCTGAGCGTTAAATATCCAGCGGCATCAACTGTGGCCAATACGTTTAATACCGACAGTGAAATTTGTTGTGCTAATGCACGAACTTCTACACTGGCCAACACTGTAGTTGACTCTAATTGAGTCCAATAGGCTGTATTGGTCAATGCTGTAAATGCAGGTACATTTTGTATAGAAACGTAGATTTGTGCAGTACTGCCACTTGTGTTGTAGACCACAGTGTTGACGTCGTATCCAGTGGATGATGACCAAGACCCAGGTACTACAACCTCAATGTTGTTTACACAAATAGTATCGCCGTTGTCAAGGTCGGCCATGGGTATGGTGCTGGTAATAGTACCATACACGCGACTTTGGTTAACAAAACGCTCAACTACGCCACCTTTGAAAACTTGTTGACTACTCTGTGGCTCTCCTACATACAAACTACAGTTGTTGCTGCAAATGTCTGTGGCTTGACCAAAGTTTGAGAACTCGGCTATAATGTTTTGGTCAATTTCTTGAACCTGCTGAAATTGATTGGTTTCTATTTCAATTATGTCACCTGTGACCAAGTCAGCATTTATAGTAATAATGTTACCATTTACAGTGAATGTATTGATTAAGCCTGGACCGGCATCTACACTGTTTTGTTGATTGATCAAAAACTGACCGTTCAGCAACACGCTTACTGGTCCAGTGACTGACCCAAGCACTGTGAAATCAATTGTGCTGCCGTCGGTACCATAGATAAATTTTTGAACACTGCGGTCAAATACATAAGTTGACCCAGCTTCGGTGAAAGTTTCAACTTCGTTTACTGTTATAGTCAAATTATTGACGCCGGTTCCGCCCAGTGATGTTCCTAGAATAGTTATAGTATCATTGACTGCGTAGTCTTGCCCACCACGTACTACTGTTACTACATATGACGAGTCACTTCGACTAACATCAAATTTAGCACCAAATCCTGACCCAGATGTGCTGTACTGACTGAGATTACTGTAAGCAGCCGAGCCTGCTGCTGCCAATCCCGTACTGCTCACTGTGTCAATGGCATTTGCTATGGCTTTGTAAGGTGTACCAATCAATACCTGGCGTCCGTCTGTGGTGCAGCATACACTGTGTCCAAATCTATCTCCGGCAGTGAGTCCACCCGTGACATCGCTAGAGTCAATAGTGTAAACATAAGTAAAATATTCTTTGGCAGACACAACCAAGATGTCTGCACTGATAAATGATATCAAAAATGTTACCGTTGTGCCGGCAAACGTATAATCAAGGTTGGGTCGTAGTAGATTACCGTTTAGTTTGATACTGAATGAATAAATGTTATCAGTTTCTACTGTGGCCAAGCCCAATCTACGACCATTGGCGTCTAGATCATCTGCTAAGTTTTGTGTCACAGCAGTGTATGGAATTTGATAACTGTTGTATCTTGCAAATTCAATCAACGTTTCTTCTAGCACAGTGCCCGAGCCCGTAGCTGATCCAGTAGCGGTAAAGGTAACACCCACTGTGTTTGAAGCAGCGCCTATTGAAACAAAATCTGTGGTACCCACAGTTAGAATAGTGTATTCTGTTCCAGGTACAATAG
>Ga0075459_1000071_pt1 | contig 14103 bp, 21 predicted proteins | sample DEB3_08_DNA_2_FD_76333 | JGI IMG/M metagenome (GOLD analysis project Ga0075459, IMG submission 76333) | Aqueous microbial communities from the Delaware River and Bay under freshwater to marine salinity gradient to study organic matter... | ecosystem: Environmental > Aquatic > Marine > Coastal ...
CCGAGAGATCACAGAAGATGGATTTAGAGCTGCTACTCCTACAACTAGAGCTCACCCAAACTCTCAAACGCTTCTTACCTCTAATGCAGGAGACGCTTTCAGCACTGTACTCAACGACCTACGGGAAAGAGCTATCGACTACCCACCCAAGTCTTTTGGATTCTATGAATACTCAGCTCCGCAATACTGCAAGATAGACGATCGCAATGCATGGGCTTTGGCTAACCCCTCTTTGGGATACACCATCACAGAGGAAGCGATTGAGGAGGCGATTGCTACTTCACCGATTGAAAACACGCGCACTGAGACTCTTTGCCAATGGATCGATTCGCTAAGCAGTCCGTGGCCACATGGAATCTTAGAAGATACATCAGATAACACGCTAGAAATGAGTCCAGGGGCTTATACTGTATTCGGTTTCGATGTCAGTCCGTCACGCAGGAACGGATCATTAGTCGCTGGACAACTACTTCCAGATGGACGGATTGGCATCGGGATCTTGGAGACTTACAGCTCTCAGGTTGCCATCGATGAACTAAAGATGGCAGCTTCTATTAAGGCATGGTGCGACATTTATAAGCCACGCCTAGTCTGCTATGACAAGTACGCCACGCAGACAATCGCAGATCGCCTAGCCAATGCTGGAGTTATGGTCGAGGATGTTTCGGGTCAGCAATTCTATAAGGCCTGTGGCGATCTTCTAGAAGGCTTAGTCAATCATCGAGTTATCCATAATGGACAAGAAGAACTGATCCAGCAGATGAATAACTGCGCAGCTAAGGTCAATGATTCGGCTTGGAGAATCATTAAGCGAAAGAGTGCTGGAGATATCTCAGCCCCTATTGGCTTGGCTATGGTCGTGAGCAAGTTAATGATCCCTCAACCTAAGCCACAAATCTTTACCTAGACACACCCATATCACATTGTCTAATTGCTTGACAAATGCTATAGTTTCTGTCTATGGGTAGAATCTTGCAGACATTCGGGCTTGAACCTAAGCCACAATTACAAGCTCAATCTGCACCTCAGGTGCTTGGTGAGTATTCGCCTTATGCAATGCCCTTCCAATATGCTTTCATCGGCAGAAGCGAAGCGATCTCTGTTCCAGCACTCATGCGCTGTCGCAATCTACTATGTGGCACTATCGGAGCGATTCCTCTCGAGCTTTATAAGAAATCTACTAACGAAGAACTTGGCTCACCTGCATGGTTAGAGCAGCCTTCATATTCACAGCCACGATCTGTAACAATCGCGTGGACTGTTGATTCACTTCTGTTTTATGGGCAAGCCTTCTGGAAGGTCGTAGAGGTCTATCAGGAAGATGGCAGGCCCGCTCGGTTCGAATGGATCGCTAATCATCGAGTAACTGCAACATTAGATAGCACAAATACTTTTGTTAAATCTTATGCAGTTGATGGCACGACATTACCAATGGACGGACTTGGATCTCTTGTCACATTCCAATCATTAGGTGATGGCATTCTTAACACTGGTGTGCAGACAATTCGCGCAGCTATTGATGTGCAGAAGTCAGCAGCGATTGCAGCAGCAACTCCAATGAGTACTGGTTTTATCCAGAACTCAGGGGCTGACCTTCCACCGGCAGAAGTTCAAGGATTATTAGCGGCATGGAAAAGAGCTCGTCAAAGTAACTCAACTGCTTATTTAACAAGCACTTTAGATTATAAGACTGTTGGCTTCTCTCCTAAAGACATGATGTATAACGAAGCGATTCAGAATCTTGCTACTGAAATTGCGCGCCTATGCAATGTGCCAGCGATCTATGTCTCAGCAGATCAGAACTCAAGTTATACATATCAAAATGTCAATGATGAACGCAAGCAATTCTTAACACTCTCTTTACAGCCATTCATTACTGCGATCGAAGATCGCTTATCAATGGATGACATCACTGCTCGCGGAAATGTAGTAAAGTTCGATATTGATAAGAACTTCTTGCGCACTGATCCACTGCAAGAGCTCGCAGTAATTGAAAAACTCCTAGCCCTTAATCTGGTTACCCAGGAACAGGCTATGGAAATGACAGATCTAACACCTAACGGAAGCAATGGTCTAGAATGAACCAAGTAATCACCTTCTCGGCTGATCTAACGGCAGATTCAGCGAATCGCACAGTCTCAGGCAAGATCGTGCCTCTCAATGTCGAAGCAGGATCTACAAATATGGGCAAGGTAATCTTCGCCTCTGGATCTATTGCTATCGAAGATCCTAAAGCAATTAAGTTGCTAAGTCAGCATGACAACAAAAAGCCTCTAGGTCGCATGGTTTCATTTAGCGAATCAGAGAACTCTATCGATGCAGTATTCTCAATCAGTCGCTCACAGCGCGGTACAGAAGCTCTAATCCTTGCAGAAGAAGGATTGCAGTCAGGTTTAAGCATCGGTGCAGAAGTCCTCAAGTCAAAGATCAAGGATGGCGTTACATATGTATCCGCTGCTCGCTTGGTCGAAGTAAGTTTAGTAACAGAGCCAGCATTTAAGTCTGCTCAAGTTACTGATATTGCAGCAGAAGAATCTGCTGTAGAAGAACCAACCCAACCAACAGAAAGCGAGACAGCCATCGTGGAAGAAACCACTTCAGCAGTCGAAGCAACACCAGTTGAAGCACCAGCGGTCGAAGCTGCTCGCCCAACTGTTTCAGCAGCATACTTCACAAAGCCACGCATCGAATTGACAGCAGCTAAGTATGCAGAAAACTCAATCCGCGCAGCTCTAGGCGATGAGGATGCTCGTCAATACCTACGCGCAGCAGCAGATACTTCGGACAACAGCGGTCTAGTACCGACACGCCAATTGTCAGAAATCATCAACCCACTCGGAACAACAATCCGTCCATCAATCGATGCAATCTCTCGTGGAGTGCTTCCAGATGCAGGTATGACTTTCGAGATCCCACGCATCACACAGATGCCAACAGTTGCGATCGAGCCAGAGAATGATGCATTCTCAGACACAGATCAAAACTCTAACTTCCTATCTGTAACAGTACAGAAGTACGCAGGACAACAGACATTCTCTGTTGAATTGCTAGATCGTACATCTCCAGCATTCTTCGATGAGCTAGTGCGCAACATGGCAGCAGCTTACGCAAAGGCTACAAACGCAGCAGTGAACGCTGCTCTTATTGCAGGTGCAACAGCAGATGCAACAACCACAACAACATACCCAACAGCATCAGAGTTGCTTGGAATTGTTGCTCGCGGTTCAGCTTCTGTCTATGGCGCAACAGCAGGACTTGCAAACCCATTCGCTCGCAACATGGTCGTTTCAACAGGACAATGGTCTAACATCATGTCTCTTAACGATGCAGGTCGCCCAATCTACACAGCATCACAGCCAATGAACGCTGGCGGTCAAGTAGCACCAACATCATTGACAGGCAATGTTGCAGGACTCAACCTATATGTTGATCCAACAAACGCTGGCGATGGCGATGGAACTATCCTAATCGTGAACCCAGATGCATACACATGGTACGAGTCACCAACATACCGCTTGCGTGCAGAATCAACAGCTAACGGATCAGTAACAGTTGGTTACTACGGATTCGGTGCAATTGCTACTAAGGTTGCAGCTGGCGCATTCAAGAATAACAAGCAGTAAAAACTCACTAAGTCGCTCTGGGGAGTAGTAGCCCTCTACTCCCCAGAGTCTTGAGAAAGGACATCATGGCACTTACAACAGTCGCAGAACTCCGTGCAACACTCGGAGTCGGTACTTTGTATCCAGATGCAACCCTTCAAGAGGTATGCGATGCAACGGATGTCGTCCTATTGCCAATGCTTTGGCAGAACGAGATCTACAACACGCATCAAAGCCTTTCAGATAATGTGGCAACTCTTTACTTTGATCAGGACATCTCTCAGGACTTCTATGTTGGTCAAAGCGTAATCATTACCAAGAATGGCAGTCCTTTTAACGGCACAAAGACCATCACGAAGATTGGTTCAGGCTCACTTTCATATGCTGCAACTGGAGCAGATCAAGGCGTTCATGCCGTCCAGCCTTTTGGAATTGTTGCAGGTACAGTCACTGACTATGCAACTGACACAGCAGTTCAGCAAGCAGCTTTGATGATATCTGTCGAAATCTGGCAAGCACGCACCGCAACTTTGAGCGGGTCAAATGCTGTCGATTTCCAGCCAAGCCCTTACCGAATGAGCGCACAGCTTCTCGCTAAGGTGCGAGGATTGATCGCGCACTGCTTATCACCTAACTCGATGGTGGGCTGATGCCTGTTGCCGTCACTACTCTCAGGACTACATTAGCAACGGCTTTAGTCGATAACGCTAAGTGGCAGACTTTTGCATTCCCACCTGCCACAGTCCTTGCTAACTCTGTAATTGTGTCTCCAGATGATTTATATCTGACACCAAGCAACAATCAGCACATTTCAATTAGCCCAATGGCTAACTTCAAGATTGTTATGACTGTTCCACTATTCGACAATGAGGGAAACCTCAACGGCATCGAGGACACAGTCTGTGGCGTGTTCGCAAAGCTCGCTGCATCATCTTTGACTTATAATGTAAGCGCAATAAGCGCACCAAGTATTCTCAACGCTGCATCGGGAGACCTTCTCAGCTGCGAGATGTCCGTATCAATCCTAACGAGTTGGAGCTAAACATGTCCGAGTGGGAACAAGAAAACGCTGACTTCCTGAAGAAAATCGGGCAAGTAAGCACACCAGCACCAAAGCCAGCACCTACCAAGAAAGACGAGGAATAATCTCATGGCTGTATTTCTAAATAACAAAGTCGGTGTGAAGATTAACTCCGTTGATCTTTCAGACCATGTCACATCAATCACTCTTAACCGCACATTCGATGAGCTAGAAGTTACTGCAATGGGTGACACAGCACACAAGTTCGTTAAGGGCTTGGAAGCATCATCTGTAACAATCGATTTCCTAAACGACACAGCATCAGCGAATGTATTGGCAACACTACAAGCTGCATGGGGTACAACAGTCACATGTGTATTCCTACAGGAAAAGGGAACAGCAGTCTCAGCGACTAACCCTCTTTACACAGTGTCACTTCTAGTGAACAACACAACAGACATCAATGGTGCTGTTGGCGATATGTCTACACAGTCGATCACATTTACTGCTAACTCAACTGTTGCAGTAGCCACAACAGGCACATTCTAATCAATTAAACAAAGGGGCAAACCATGGCAAAACTAAAGATAGTTCGTACAGATGGAAGCGTATTGGAAGGCGAGATCACTCCAGCAGTGGAGTACTCATTTGAGCAATACGCTAAAAAGGGCTTCCATAAGGCGTTCCGCGATGAAGAAAAGCAAAGCGATGTCTATTGGTTAGCATGGGAAGTAACACGCAGAGCAGGTGAATCTGTTAAGCCTTTCGGGATTGAGTTTATCGAGACACTTAAGAGTGTTGAGGTATTAGACTCAGACCCTTTAGCTTAAAGCGCGATCTTCCGTTCACCTACCTAATTGCTCGGTTAAGCATTAGGTTGGGAATCGCGCCACAGCAGTTATTAGATCTAGATAAAAACATGCTCGATGCATTAGTGCAAGGGCTTAAGGATGAAGCGAAAGAGGTAAGCGATGCCAGCAAGCGTAAAGGGCGCCGTTAATCTTCGAAAAGCTTTGCGTTCTTTTGCTCCTGACCTTGCTAAGGAAACCCAGAAACAAATGACTGGGGCTCTTAAGCCGATTACTAAAGCGGCTAAAGGTTATCTGCCAGATGACGGACAAGTCCTAAGCGGATGGTTAACCCGTGAGGGTTCAGATGCTCGCTTTCCTTCTTACAATGCTCGCATAGTTAAGGCTGGGATTGGCTATAAGACTTCTCCATCTAAGCCTAATCGCAGGGGTTTCAGATCCCTTGCTCGCGTATTTAACAAAAGTGCTGCTGGAGCAATTTATGAAACTATGGGTCGTAAAACCCCAAGTAGCAGATTCGTGCAAAATCAAAACGGCAAGTTTAGCGCCTCAATGAAGGGTCGCGAAAAAATGCAGGGTCGTGCTTTGTTCCGTGCTTATGAAGAAAACAATGGCAAAGCCAGAGAAAAGGTATTGGCAGCTATCAAAAACGCGGCAGATCAACTCAACGCGAGAGCAAAGGTGTAAATCATGGCTAATGTGTTAATTGATATTGCTACCGAATTTACCGGCAAAAAAGGTTTTAAGGAAGCTGAAACAGCAACAGACAAATTAAGCAAAAGTGTTGGCAATTTAGCAAAAGGTTTTATAGCCGCTTTTAGTGCTCAAAAAATTCTGGCTTACAGTAAGGCTTCACTTAAAGCATACGCAGAGGATGAAGCCGCTGCGACTAGATTAAGCAAGAGCTTACAAAATTTGGGACTTGGTTTTGAGGATGTAAAGGTTAAAACATTCATCTCGGATCTAGAAGCGAGCGCCCATGTTTCAGATGATGTGCTTCGTCCTGCATTTCAGAGCCTATTGCAGACTACTGGATCGGTTGCTAAGTCTCAAGAATTGCTTACTCTTGCTCTTGATGTCTCGGCAGGAAGTGGCGTTGATGCCGCCCAAGTTAGCAAAGATCTCGCATTGGCATATTTGGGGCAGACTAAAGGTCTGGCTAAATATGAAACAGGATTAACTAAAGCAGAGCTACAGTCTGCAAGTTTTAATAAGATTCAGGGTGCGCTCAATGCGCAATTTACTGGACAGAATGCAGCTCGATTAGATACTTACGCGGGCAAGATGGATGCCATCAATGTGGCACTTGGCAACGCTCAAGAAACAATCGGTGAAGGCTTAGTCGATGCTTTTGCAATTCTTGCAGGTGATACTGGCATCGGATCAGTAACAGAGTCAATTAATGAAATGGCGTTAGCAGCTAGTGAGAGCATCGTTAGTATCTCAAAGGTAGTTGCAGAATTACAAAAGATCCCAGTCGTAGGCAGTATTCTTAGCCGCTTAAAAAATCCTTTAGGGTTGCCAGAAGAATTTCTAACCTTTGGTAAGGGTGGTCTCTTAGACGAATTTAGAGCCTATGGCAGAGAAACAAGGATCTATGGTGGAGCTGCTGCTACTAAGTATTTAGCAGAAGTCGAAGCTGCTGCTGCTGCTGCTCGCAAAAAGGCAGAAGAAGAAGCAAGAAAGCGCGCTTTAGAATTACTCAAGATCAAGAATAAGCAACTTGATAACGAGAAGAAACAATTAGCTGCAAAAAGACTTGCCGCAATAATTGACAAGGCTAACCTTGCCCTTAACAAAGGCTCAGAAGTCTTTGACATGGACAAGATCCAGATTGCAGCAGCTCTTACTAATCAGGCTGAGCAACTAGGCAAGGCAACATCCAGCGCACAGGTGCTACAAATTGCTAACGATACAGCGCGCCTTAATGTTAAGCGTTCAATCCTTGCTTTAGAAGATGCTATTGCCTCTAAGGATGAGGCAGCCATTATCGCAGCAACAGCTAAACTCAATGCAGATCTAAAGGTGCTCGGCGCATTAGGTATGCAGAATGTAAAGCTTCAAGACATCAAATCAATTCTTGACAGCTTGCAGCCAAAAGATTTAATCAATATTGCCAACCTTGAAGCTGCCTTAGAATTACTGCGCCAAATTAACCTAGCAACAACAGGCACTACTAAGCCACCCACTCCGATTAGCACTAAATCATCTTCAATCTCTGCAATCGCAGCAGCAGGATTTCACCCAAGTGCATTAGCAGCGCAAGAAAGTGGAGCGATTGGAGCAGCATCTATTGCTGCACAAATGAGAGTGGCAGAGGCAGCCGCGGCTGCTGTGCGTGCAACTAATACACCATTTGGCGAAGGTGGAATGTTTAACTTAGAAGATGTTGCACGTTCATCCTTGCTGCAAGGTCTAGCAGGCGGAGCAGGCGTATCAGGTGCGGTAAGCGGCTCACGCTATGCAGCGCAAGCGGCTAACGCCTACAACATTACAATTAACACAGGCGTGGGCGATCCTAACGCTATCGCAGAGGCTATCGACAATGTACTTCGTGAAGCACGAGACAGAGGAACGCTAACAATCGCATGACATGGCTACCAGAATGGCGCGTGACAGTAGGTGATGATGTCTATACGACTGTCACCTCTGTCTCTTTTGCCTCTGGTCGCTTAGACATCGATAGACAATGCACGGCAGGTTATTGCCGAGTAGAAATCATCAACGCTACAAATGCACCTTTTACCATCAATGTCACAGAGCCAGTTAGCCTAGAGCTTAAGAACAGCACAGGGGCTTATGTCACAGTATTCGGTGGCGAGGTATCAGACTTTAACATCGGTGTTCGTAGCCCAGAAGAATCAGGCTATGTCACTACTGGCACTATCTTAGGCATCGGCTCTCTGGCTAAACTGACCAAGGCTGTTTATAACACAGCACTTGCAGAAGGCTTAGACGGTGCACAGATCTCAGCCATTCTCGGACAAGCTCTTAACCTTACTTGGGCAGACATTACACCGACTGTTACATGGGCTACTTATCCAGCAGATGTCACATGGGAGAATGCAGAGTCCTACATCGGTGAAGTGGACTCAGGCTTTTACACGATGATTGCCCTTGCAGCTAGTGCTTCTGCTAAGTCTCAGACCCTTATCGATCAGATTGCTAACAGCGCACTTGGTCAGATGTACGAGGAGAAGGACGGAGATGTCTCATATGCCGATGCGGATCACAGATCTAACTATCTCGCAGCAAATGGCTTTACTAACCTTGACGGGTCTTATGCAACACCAAGCTCTATCACCTCAACAACTCAGATTGCTCGCATCCGTAACAGCCTTATCTACAGATACGCTACAGGATACGGCTCAACCTACAGCACCTCAGATGCGGACTCTATAGCCTCTTATGGGCTGTTTGAGCGCTCCTTTGACTCTAACATTAAGAACCTTGTGGACATCACGGACATAGCATCTAGAGAGCTCAATTTGCGAAAAAACCCTAGAGGTTCATTAGGGGCTATTACCTTTAGGTTAGATAACCCAGACATGCCAAGCGCCATGCTAGATGGCTTAATCAATGTCTTTTTTGGGCAACCTGTACTTATTAGCAATCTACCCACAAACCTTTTAGGCGGTCAGTTTGATGGCTTTATCGAGAATGTGGCATTACGGGCAACCCCTAGTTTTACTGAGATCACCCTTTATGTCTCAGCAACAGACTTCTCACTATCAACGACACAATGGGAAACAGTATTGCCAGTCACACTTATCTGGACTGGCGTAAATGGTACACTTACATGGACTAACGCGAGCGGAGCACTAACCTAATGGCAACTACAACTACTAACTTTGGCTTTGACATTCCAACAAGTTCAGACCTTGTTAAGAATGGTGCTACGGCTATCGCAGAGCTTGGTCAAGACATAGACACAAAATTTGCTGGTCTTACAGTTAATGCACAGACTGGCACTACTTACACAGCAGTTAAGGCAGATGGACTCAACGCTATTGTCACAATGGACAATGCTTCAGCTAATACTTTTTACATTCCAACAGATGCGACTTACGCATTTCCTACAGGCACAACTTTGCTTGTGTATATGAAGGGTGCAGGAGTTACAACAATTACTGCAACCACTCCAGCAACAACTACAGTCTCTAGCGCAGGCGCAGCAGCAGGATCTCCAGTACTTGCTCGTTACAAGTCAGCAGCTTGTATCAAGATCGCTGCTAACTCATGGATCGTAGTAGGTGCAATTGCATAATGCTAAATACATTAGCAGCAATTATTGCGCAAGGTAGTGGTTATGTAGCACCTACTGTTACAGGCGGCACTCTGTACACTTCTGGCGGCTTTAATTATCGTGTCTTTACATCCTCTGGCACTCTTGGTGTTTCAGGTGGAACTTTGACATGCGATGTTATAGTCGTGGCAGGTGGCGGTGGTGGTGCTTGGGATCGTGGCGGTGGTGCAGGTGCAGGCGGATTCCTAGACTTTACTTCGCAATCAATTTCCACAAATCAAACAATCACGATCGGTGCTGGTGGTACTGGCTCAACTACAAATGTGTCAGGCACTAATGGCAGCAACTCACAATTTGGTTCACTGACAGCTTCTGTTGGTGGCGGTGGTGGTGGTAATCAATCCAATAATGGCGGCAACGGCGGTTCAGGCGGTGGTTCTTGGAGCAGTGGTTCAGCAGGAACTGCAACATCTGGTCAAGGTAATGCTGGAGCAATAGGTTCTGGTTCAGCACCTAATTATGGTGCAGGTGGCGGTGGTGGTAAGGGCGCGGCTGGTACCGCAGGAACTTCGACAGTCGGTGGCAATGGTGGCGTAGGCACAAATGCTTATTCTACTTGGGCAACTGCCACATCAACAGGTGTTGGTGGATTTTATGCAGGTGGCGGTGGCGGTGGAACTTTTGCTGGCGGAACAATAGGTTCAGGCGGTTCAGGTGGTGGCGGTGCTGCCGGTGCTTCTAACCCGGGATCACAAGCTGCTGCTAACGGAGTAGCAGGAACAGCTAACACAGGTGGTGGTGGCGGTGGAGGAAGTACAGCAACAGGTTCAGCATTTTTAGGTAATGGTGGCAACGGCGGTTCAGGTATCGTTATTGTGAGGTATCCATCATGAGTCATTGGGCAGAAGTCGATGAAAACAATATAGTTATTAGAGTCCTTGTCGGTGATAACAATGAACCAGATGAAGGTGAATCTTTCATGCAATCATTGGGTGGCACTTGGATCAAAACTTCCTTCAATGGAACTATACGCAAGAACTTCGCAGGTATTGGTTATGTTTACGATGCAGATCGTGATGCTTTTATAGCACCAAAACCAGACAATGCGATCACTTTTGATGAAGAAACCTGTCGATGGATTGTGCCTGTAGATGAAGCCCAAGTTATCTAAAGCAGCGATTCAGTTACGAGAGCAGATTGATGACTCGTTCCCAGATCGTGACCGCGCATCGGATGGTTGGATCGGTGATACCCGACACGCTGCTCGCAAGTCAGATCATAATCCTGATGAGCAGGGCTGGGTTCGTGCCATTGATGTGGACAAAGACTTATTCAAGGCTGGCAAGCCAGACATCATGGGAGATCTTGCTGATCAGCTTCGTACCTTGTCCAAGTCAAAAGCAGACAGGCGTATTAGTTACATCATTTACGATGGACAAATCTGCTCACGCATCCTCAACTGGAAGTGGCGCAAGTACACAGGGGCTAACAAACACACTAAGCACATGCATGTTAGCTTTAAGAAAGAAGCTGACAATGATGGTGCTTTTTTTCAAGTATCTATGTTAGGTGGAGAATAATGAAAAATATGAAAAACCCTGTCATCCTTGCCGGTGGAGCATTCCTAGCAGCATGGGCATCAAGTAACTTCGACCTCGACTATCGCGCAATCCTCTGGGCTGTGTTATCAGGTGTATTCGGATACGCGAGCCCTAAAAAGTGACACAGGCAGATTTCTTTCAGCTCTACATCGCCACGCTAGTCACACTCGGTGGTTTGTCGGGCTTTGTCATTACTCATTTACTAGCAGAGATTAAGCGACTGCATTCGCGTGTCGATGAGATCTATAACATCCTCTTAGAGCGATAATTCAATCATGGCAAGAAAAGCAACTAAGGCTCTAGAGGAACAAGGCTACTCAAAGCTCGATGCTTATTGCATTGGTTTACATGAGTACTACCAATCATTGCGTAAGGCTGGCTTTAACGAGGATCGCGCTCTTTACATGTTATCTGTCGTAGATTCTTATCCTGGGTGGATCTTGCCAGATCCTATCGAGCCAGAGCGGTTCGGTGATTACGAGGATGATGAGGATGACGATTAAGCGAATTGTCGTAGTCTCGGATTTACAAGTCCCTTACCATGACAGGGTTGCAACCCGTAACCTTGCAAGCTTTATCAAGAAATTCAAGCCTGATCAAGTTGTCACTATTGGCGATGAGATCGACCTACCACAGATATCGAAGTGGGAAGAAGGTCGTATGGGCTCTTATGCCCAGACCCTAGATGATGACCGTAATCAAGCTGTGGACTTGCTCTGGGAGTTAGGCGTAACCGATTGCATCCGTAGCAATCACACAGATCGCCTGTATAACATCATTATGGCTAAAGTGCCAGCGTTCGGGGCATTGCCAGAGCTGCGGTTCGAGAAGTTCATGAAGTTCGATGAGCTTGGCATCACCTTCCATAAAAACCCAATGCCTATCGCACCTAACTGGATTGCAGTACATGGAGACCACACACCCATCAAGCCACAAGGGGGCTTATCAGCCCTAGAAGCGGCTCGTAGGCATGGAAAGAATGTCATCTCAGGTCATACCCACAGAGCAGGGCGTAGTGCCTTCTCAGAGGCTTCTGGCGGTCGTATAGGGCGTGTCCTGCACGGTGTCGAGGTAGGCAATCTAATGGACTTTAAGCAAGCTGCATACACCAAGGGCGTGGCTAACTGGCAACAGGCATTCGCGATTATCTATGTGAACAAGGCTAAGGTTCAGGTGGACATTATCCACATTGAGAAGGATGGCACGTTTATCGTGGCTGGAAAGTCCTACGGCAGAGCGCGTTAAATCGTTATCATTTCGTTACCAAAATGTGCTTGATTCGTCTGACATCTATGCAACACTAATCCTGTACCCAGTCAAGGGCATTGGGGCAGATAGGTAAAACAATGAGTTTAGAAATGCCAACCATCATTTTGCTTTTACTAGCTAATGCTTTATGGTACTTAGTAGGCTGGGCAAAAGGCTTTAACGAAGGCAAGCGCGAGGGTTTAATTGTGGCCAAGTCATTTCAGCGAGTGACAACAGATGCGCGCTAATGAAATCCTATCATCGGCAACCGACACGATCCGTGACCGTGGGCTTTCATATGGTCACCCTGCGGATAACCTGCAACATACCGCAATGCTGCTCTCAGCATACCTACAAACACCGATTCACGACTATCAAGTGGCAGGGATCATGGTGCTTGTTAAACTTGCAAGGACTAATCAATCAGCCCAACACATCGATAACTGGGTCGATCTCTGCTCGTATGGCGCACTTGCAGGGCAACTAGCTACAGAGGAAAACGATCTCTATGTTTAATTTAGCCGATTACGAACCAGTCGAGGTGAGACTTGAAAAGTTTATTAAGGACTATCCAGCGTTCCGCATATCAACTGAGTTGGAAGTTGTCGAGGCTACTCGATATATTGTTAAGGCGTATTTATTTAAAAATGCTGAAGATAGCGTTGCATGGGCAACAGGGTACGCTGAGGAAACGGTTACTAGCCGAGGCGTTAATCAGACTTCAGCACTTGAGAATTGCGAGACTTCGGCAATCGGCAGAGCACTTGCAAATGCAGGTTATGCGCCTAAAGGAAAGAGACCAAGCCGAGAGGAAATGAGCAAAGTAGTAGCTGCTAAGCCAGTCAAACCACCTGTTCAAGAAGTCAAGGCAGATGACCAGGATTACTGGACTACTCCAGTCAATGAATATAACAAAGTCGTGGATGCACCTATCACATTAGATAAAGCACTTGATCTAGTGCAGGATATCCTCGGCACTCCAGAGGCAGCGCAAGTGCCATCATGTGAACATGGTAGCCAAATTTGGAAAGAGGGCGAGAAGAATGGGAGAGGATGGGGCGGATATTTCTGCGTTCATGCACCACGCACAGGCGAAGCTAAGTGTCCTACGAATTGGTACAACTTGGGATCAGATGGTAAATGGCAACCACAGAAGGCGAGAGTTTAATGGGAAATATCGGAATTAAGATTAATGGTGAATGGGTTGATTTAATGTCAGCCTTTGTGCCATGTCAGTTATGTAATGAGCCAGTTCAGATTAAGAATCTGGTGGATCTGTCTCAGGATGCTGTCAATGGTACAGTCTCATGGCAATGCTTGAAATGCAGTACAGTCAATGGCTGAGTTTCCAGAGATTTATCGATCTCCAGTAGATCGCCATGTGTACAGCTTTAGCGGATATGCAGGAATGGACAACTGCTCCGACTGTGATTCGTTTGCTCAAGTCAATGAATATGATCGCATCCATGATGGTGCAGTCTTATTCTTCTGCAAGAATTGTGAGAATAAGCATCACCTATGACCCAGCATAGGAAACACAGAGGTTTCCGCACAGAGCGTGTTGTCGCACAGTACC
>Ga0075459_1000076_pt1 | contig 13801 bp, 12 predicted proteins | sample DEB3_08_DNA_2_FD_76333 | JGI IMG/M metagenome (GOLD analysis project Ga0075459, IMG submission 76333) | Aqueous microbial communities from the Delaware River and Bay under freshwater to marine salinity gradient to study organic matter... | ecosystem: Environmental > Aquatic > Marine > Coastal ...
GCCTGGCAGATGAAGACGATCACCGAGTACGAGGTGCTTTCGTATTTGCAGGAGGATCTGCCACCGGACGTGCTTCAAGCTATGGCGCGCAAGTTCACAACTTTACGCGCAAGTGCGCCGCAGAGCCAGATGACGTTAGGCACGCTATGGTCCGAGGCCACAGCATCACCCCAAGATTTGGAAAACGCACTACAGATGTTCTCAAGGGAATGCTCCGGCCCGCACTGATCCCGGCGCCCGGCAAACAGTTCGTTGTCGCCGACTGGTCAGCGGTCGAAGCTCGCGTCACCGCCTGGGCGTCAGCCGACCCACAGGCTGACGAGGTGCTGCAGGTCTTTCGCGAGGGCCGCGACATCTACAAGCGGGAAGCCGCCGGTATCTACCGGGTGCCCGAGGATAACGTCGATAAAGAGCAGCGCCAGATCGGCAAGGTCGCGATCCTGTCGCTGGGCTTCGGCGGCTCGATCGGAGCGTTTTCGGCGATGGGCCGCAACTACGGCGTCATCATGGCCGAGTCGGACTCTCGCCGCATTGTAGACGCGTGGCGGCGCTCGAACGCCTGGGCCGTGCGCTACTGGACCAAGCTCGAGGACGCCTACACGCGGGCGCTCAGGAATCCTGGGCGGGAGTTTACCGCCGGGCGGGTGACATACCTGTATGACCGCCAACACCTCTGGTACGCGCTGCCGTCGGGGCGCATCCTGTGCTATCCATTTGCTAAGTTTGAGGGTGATGAGATCACTTATGTGAAGGCGGCATGGAAACCGGCGGCGGATGCCAAAGAATGGCCACGGGCACGCTTGTGGCGGGGTCTGGCTTGTGAGAACATAACGCAAGCAGTCGCCAACGATCTGCTGCGGAATGCTTTACGCCAGCTTGATGACGTCGTGCTGCATGTCCATGATGAGATCGTTCTAGAGACCGCCGACCCTGATGCACCCAATACCCTAAAGCAAGTGATGTGTACGCCGCCCGCATGGGCTGCGGGTCTGCCTTTGTCGGCAGAGGTTGAAACTATGACGAGGTATGGAAAATGAGAATAAGACCCATATCGCTTAAACTAGCGCAACAATTTATAGCAGAGCATCATCGTCATAACAGACCGCCTATAGGGCATAAATTTAGCGTTGGTTTATTTACGAGCGAAAACAAATTAGTTGGTGTAGCTGTAGCAGGTCGGCCCATCGCGCGAATGTTAGATGACGGGTTAACATTAGAAATTACTCGTTCTTGTACAGATGGAACCCGCAATGCGAATTCGATGCTTTATGGGGCAATCGTCAGAGCCGCTACCGCGTTAGGCTACGCTAAATGCATCACCTATACACAGCATCAGGAGTCAGGTGCCTCGTTGCGTGGCGCAGGTTGGACTTTGGTAGCGGAGTTAAATGCGAATAAAGGGTGGGATAGGCCTGGACGTAGGCGAGCAGATATAGGGTCCGCCAATATAGCCCGTATACGTTGGGAAAGATTAATTAAATAAAAAAGCCGCCTGGCAGGGCGGCTCTTTCAACTACAAGGACAACAATGAGTTTTTTAGAATTCTACACCAGTCTCGCGCCCGAAGGTGAGACTGCGCTGATCGTGCGCCAGAAGCCCATCCTCGCGGGCGGCCAGATGCAATTCCACGCAGACGGCGCGATCAAGGCCACATGGCCGGCCTACTACCCGAACCACAAGCGCAAGGATGGCGAGAGCTGGTACGGCAACACGGCCTCCTTCATCATCGACCGCTTCAAGGGCAAGCCGAGCGCAAGTATTGCCAACTGCGAGTACATCCTGGTCATGATGTTGGACGACATCGGCACCAAATCGAAAACACCGCCGTTAGAGCCCACCTGGATCATGGAGACGTCGCCCGGCTCATTCCAGTGGGGCTACGTCTTTTCCGAACAGCCGACCAAAGCCGACTTCGCAGCCGCTATCCGCGCGATCGCCAACGCCGGCTACACGGATCCCGGTGCCTGCAACCCGGTGCGCAACTTCCGCTTACCCGGCTCGGTCAATCTCAAGCCCGGCAAGGACGGCTTTAAGGCACAGCTCGCCCGCTTCAATCCCGAGCGCGAATACACGCTCGAGCAAATCTGCGCAGCGCTTGACGTCGTGCCGGACGAGAGCGTGCGGCTGGGGCCGGTGGCTATCCGCGTCGCAGACGACGGCAACGACGATGTGATGCGCTGGCTCTCGGACCAGGGCATGATCCTGCGGCACCCGAACCCCGAGGGCTGGATGGGCGTCGTTTGCCCGAACCACGGCGAGCACACCGACGGCAATCCTGAAGGGCGCTACCACCCGGCCAACCGGGCGTACTGCTGCCTGCACTCGCACTGCCTCGACTTCGACTCGCAGACGTTTCTCGACTGGGTAGCAGGGCAGGGCGGGCCAAAGCACTCGCCTGGCTTGCGTGACGAGCTGCTCGCGCAAGTGATGACGACTGCCTTGTCAAAAATCCCCGATTCAGGCATGTTCGAAGACAGCGCCGAACATATCATCAAGGATATTGAAGCAAAGAACGAGCGCCGGGAATTAAACAGGCTCGAAAAAGCCGACTGGTTTACGAGGTTTGCCTATGTTCAGGAAGATGAGAGCTTTTTTGATCTGGAAGATCGTCGGGAGATTTCTCGATCTACTTTTAACGCACTTTTCCGGCATATCCCCTGCAGGTCCATACATAACGGCAGCAAAATTGAAGCGTCTACATGTTTCGACGAGAATCGCCAATCAGAGGGCGCTCATGCGCTGGTCGGCATAACGTATGCCGCCGGCGAGCCCAAGATCGTCGAGCGTGAGGGCCACCAGTACGGCAACCGCTGGCGCGACGCTCGGCCTGCAGGCATCCCAGGCGACGTGACCCGATGGCTTGCGCATGTCGAGCGCATGATCCCGACCGATTTCGAGCGCGAGCACGTTTTAAACGCGCTGGCCTTCAAGGTCCAAAACCCGAACCAGAAGATCAACCACGCAATCCTGATCGGCGGCCACCCAGGCTCGGGCAAAGACACCATGATGGCGCCGTTTTTCTGGGCCATTGGCGGCAAGACTAAGCAGAACTGCAGCCTGGTCAAGAACGAAGACCTGAATAGTCAGTGGGGCTACGCGCTCGAGTGCGAAGTCATGGAAATTGCCGAGCTGCGCCAGTCTGAGGCACGCGATCGGCGAGCGCTCGAGAATGCCCTAAAACCCATCATCGCAGCGCCTCCAGAGCTGCTACAAATCAACCGTAAGGGCCTTCACCCCTACATGGCTCTGAACCGCGTGTTCGTGGTCGCCTTCAGTAACGAGCGGGCCGCGATCGCTATTCCCTCAAACGACCGGCGCTGGTTTTGCGTCTGGTCCGAGGCCGGCCGCTTGCCCGAGGCCGAGGCTGTCGAGCTCTGGCGCTGGTACCATTCGGGCGGGTTTGAGGCCATTGCATCCTACCTGCACACGCGTGACGTGTCAGCCTTCAACCCTGCAGCCGCGCCGCCCATGACCGAAGCAAAGGCCATCATGATCGACCAGGGCCGCAGCTCGGGTGAATCGTATCTGGTCGAGCTGATTGAGCGCCGGCTGTCGGAGTTTGCGTCCGGCGTGATTGCAGGCCCCTTCCATGCGCTCTGCGACCGCCTGCAGAGCGGCGTAGCAGGTAACCAGCGCATTTACCAGGCGGCGCTGCTGCACGCGCTCAGAGAAGCCGGCTGGGTCGATATGGGTCGCATACACTCGGCTGAATTCCAGAGCAAGCGGCATATCTTCTGCGCGCCTGAACTGGTGGGCCTGCCGAAATCAGAATTGCGCCGCATGGTCGAGGAAGTACCGGCACCGCAAGCCGTCCGCCTAGCCTAATAAAAAAAGCCCGTCAGGCCTTAAACCTGACGGGCAATCCGCCGGAGGGAGTGGCGGAAGACTCGAGCGTTGCTGAACGCTACGGCCGGAGAGTAGCCGCGTTACAATCGTCGCACAAGTACCCACAAGCCGACAATCACTTTTATCGCAATGGTTAGCATGTCGGGCCTTCCTGCAGCGCTTCAGCAGCCGCTTGCTCGATATCTTTGATAACCTGATCTTTGAGCAGCTCGACGACATCAACGCCGCCAGCATACGCGTGGATCAGCCAGGCGCCGCCGCTCCAGCCGACTGAGCGATCGGCCGGCTCCCAATCTACAAAGCAAAGCAATTCAGTGTCGCCGTGAGTGTATGTGTACGGCCAAAGATGCTGCGGCCAGTGTGGGCCGCTGATATCGGTATGCGTTTTCATTCTGCAATTTCCTCCAGTAGTGGCATTGACGGATCGTATTGCGCCGTGCTTTTGGTGTTTAATTCCGGCCAGTACTGGACCGGCTGCAGAAAATTGAGCTTGTCATATTGGCGCACGTATTCGGCCGTGCTCAAGTCCGATCGGACCGGAAATTTCCGGATGTCTTTGGGCTTTTTCGGTTTCCAGGGTTTGCGCGCCGCTTTGGCAAGCTCGATCGGATCGCGGTCGAATTTCACGCGGTACGTGGTACCGTCAATATTTATCGTTTGCATAATTCAGTCTCCATCAAGTAAGTATTGATCAAGTGTAGGGCTGTCTCAGCGCTTGCCAGGCCTTCAAACGGCTCAGGATCATCAAGCGCTTTGGATAACACCTCTCTGGCTTTCCAGAGTAGTGATTCATTCGAGCCGATGAAACCAGCCGTTTCTTGCGCGCGCAAAAGCGCCGTTTTGAGTTTTGCCATTGTGTTATCCCTCTAGGTTAAATAGTGCAACAGCCGCAACAGGGTGCATCAATACACCGGCCGCGCGCGTTTTGATAGTACGTTTGCGGGCCGTTCTCGCCGTAAAGCGTGATCGTATCCACGGCCGTGCGGCGCCGCTCGAGCAAAACCGTGCGGCCTTTGGACCATTGGATCAGGTCGCCGGCCAGTATGCGCGCGCCGGTAGCGGCGCATATGCCGGTATATTTTGCGGTTATCGTGCGCATTAATAATCCCTCCCCTTGATTTGAACGAATCCGCCGGTGTCGCGTTTTGCTTTACCTTTGGCATAGAGTGCTACTACCACGCCGGCCGGCTCGATATGCCTAACATCCGTGTCGTCGCCGTCAACGACCGGCCAGCCGCGAAATTCGGCCGGTATATCGCTCTGCTTTTGGAATACCACGGCCGTGCGTTTATTTGCTGGATTGATCAAACCCTTGATTGAAATCGGTTTCGGCGTGATAGCGGAAAATGAGTACGTCAGGTCATAATTGCCGGCCGTTTTGCCGTCTAACTTGCGGCTTGGGTGCTTTGTGTAGTCATAAAACTGTACGTCAGCGAACAGCTGGAAGATCGTTTTGCCGTCAATTTGAATGTTTTCAAAGGGTATATCTGACGTGCCGTTCGGCCGTACCAGCGGGATCAATCCGAGCTTTTCCGCACGGCGTGCGTGCGACCATACGTCAGCGGCCATTGAGAGCATAAACGCCCGTTGATTCTCGCGGAAAAACGCGGTTTTCGCCGCTCTAGCCGCTTGCACGGCATTAAACGCACCACGGCCGGATGATTTCAGGCACGGCTCAAAACAGCCGGCCATTATCGCGAACGGACAGAGCTTTTCATCCGGCACTAGATAACATATGGCCGTCAGATAGCCGATTTTCTGGCCTTTGATCGTTTTGGCGCTGGATTCGCCCAAAATCGGCCGATAGGGTAGATTTTCACGTTTTAGTTGCGCTTTGAACGGGTTTTGCATGGTCGGTTCCCTTCAGTTATTAGAATGACAGCAAAAAGACAAACATCAGATAAACGAATGCGCCGGTAATTAGCGCGGCGATATATTGAAAAGGTGTCATGATTCGCCCCTATTAAATAAAAGATAAGCCAGTGACGCGGAAACATGCGCCAGATTCGGTTTCGATATCCATGGTGCCAAATTTGTATACGGCAAGAACAGTGACAGTCTGCAATTTGCCGTAAACGGACATTTTGATTTTTTGGCCGACGATAGGTTTTGAATTCATGTTTTGCCCCTTATCACAAAGTAAACATAAGATATGCGGTGAACAGCATGGCCGCGCAATAAATCGCTGAGAGAATCTCGAATCCGTAATTTTTCATTTTTTGCCCCTTTGGGTAGTGGCCGGCTTTCGCCGGCCGTTTGATTTAGATTCTGAATTCAACGTGTCCGGCCAAACGAAGGCCTTCGGCTAGTGCAATTAAATCGCGGCGGCTTTTGTCAGTACGTGCCACGCGGATTAATGAAGACAATATGCGCGCGGCGGAAATGTCATTTCCTGCGTTAACGTGTGATTCGACGATCGCGGCTTGTTTGGTTTCAAATTTAGTCATTTTTGGCCCCGGGTAGTTTGTAAATAATTGTGTTACGCGTACAGGTTAGACCATAAATCGGCATGTGTCAAACAATCTTTTGCATTTTCATGCGTTTTTTTGCTTTTGGCGCGGTTTATGGTCATCAATGGTCATTTTATGGTCATGTTTTTGGGCGCGATGACCAGCCGAAAACGTAGCCTGGCTGCGGGTTTTGCGGATTTATGGTCATATGGTCATTATTTTTTTAAGTTAGTAAGTAAGTAGATATATGGGTGAAAATTTTAGGCTCTGCGAAACTTTACGGTCGCACGTTCACGCAAAAATTTAAAATTTCGCGTTGGGGTCGGCGCGATTTAAAATGATGACCATAATGACCATTTGACCATTTTATATTTTGATAACACGTTTTTTTAGGGGTTTTGCTTATGCCTGCTGGCCGTCCTGCTTCGGTTAGAACTCGCCACTTTTTGCGCCATTTGACTGAAACGGAAGTGGCGATTTTGGCTCACGCCGGTAATGGCGATATCAGCGCCGGCTTTCGGAATCTATTAGACTGGTATCAACAAATGCATTGTCAGCCTGGCAATGCTAATGATTTTGTTATATCTGGCGATCGATCGCCGGCTAATAACTTGCGGCCGTAAGGTACTGGCAAAAAGGCCCCTCTCCCCCTTGCACTCTGACCCTAATTAAAATCTATCAATCCTGGCCTGGCAATAGCCAACCCCTATCCCCATAGTCTGCATCTATAGCAAAAACTTCGACGTTATATAACGTGCGTTATGTAAAACGCGGTCGATAGCAGATAGCTATGAATTCGTTGCTTTTCTGATAATTATCAGGCTGACAACATGGGGGGGAGGGGGGTCAGCCTCTACTATAAAATTTAGGCCACCCTCCTACCCCCATGAAAAGTGAAATTAGCCTTTCAGCAAACTGCCCAACGCCTTTAGAAAAAAGGCTACAATCCACGCAGCTTCCCCACACAGGAAAAAAGCCATGCCAGCACCGATCAAAGACCCGCCTTACGTGCCACCGGCCACGCTACCCAAGACCGACAATCAGCGCATCAAAGAGCTGAAAAAGATGCTGATCGAGGGCAAGGGCGAGCAAGTCGTCCAGAAAGTGCTCGACATCGCGCTGGACGACGGCCACCCAGGCCAGATGGCAGCGCTAAAGCTCTGCATGGAGCGTGCGCTACCGACCAGCCTGTTCGAAAAGACGGCCGCGCAACGCAGCGCGATCAACATCACCATCTCAGGGCTCTCCAGCCCGCCAGAGCTAAAGGACATCACGGATGTCGGACCTTAACTTCCAGTTACTACCCTGGCAGCAGGAGGTCTTCAACGACCCAACGCGCTTTAAAGTGGTGGCCGCTGGCAGGCGTTGTGGCAAGTCTAGGTTAGCGGCTACTACGCTGATCATCGAGGCGCTGCGCTGCCCGCCTGGCTCGGCGGTCCTGTACGTAGCGCCCACCAACGGTCAGGCGCGACAGATTATCTGGAATGTGTTGTTAGAGCTGGGCAAGGAAGTGATCGCCGGCAGTCATGTGAACAATCAGGACATCACGATGGTCAACGGCGCGGTGATCTACGTGCGTGGCGCGGATCGGCCAGACACCCTGCGAGGCGTGTCCTTGACCTACGCCGTGCTAGACGAGGTGGCGGACATCAAGCCCGAAGCCTGGGAGCAGGTCATTCGCGCGTCTCTGTCCGACAAGAAGGGTCGCGCCATGTTCATTGGAACGCCCAAGGGTCGAAACTGGTTCAACGACCTATACAAGTTAGGACAGACGGGCGACGACACGGACTGGAAGAGCTGGCACTTCACGACCAAAGACAATCCGCTGATTGACCCGAAGGAAATCGAGTCGGCGAAAAAGACGCTATCGACCTTTGCATTTAAGCAAGAGTACATGGCAAGTTTTGACAACGCGGGCTCGGACATCTTCAAGGACGAGTGGATCAAGTATGGCGAGGAGCCGGACTATGGCAGCTACTTCGTGGCGGTGGACTTGGCCGGGTTTGAGGAAGTGGCCAAGCAGGCGGCGAACTCGAAGAAGCGACTGGACGAGACGGCGATCGCGATCGTGAAAGTGACGGACGACGGCAAGTGGTTCGTCAAGGACATTCAGCACGGGCGCTGGGACATCCGCGAGACGGCAGCGAAGATTCTAATGGCCATGCGCGACTACCGGCCCCTGTCGGTCGGGATTGAGCGAGGGGCACTAAAAAACGCGGTTTTGCCGTATTTGAGTGATTTAATGCGCAAAAATAATGTATATTCGCACATAGTTGATCTCACGCATGGCAACCGGAAAAAGGCTGACCGGATCATCTGGAGCCTCCAGGGTCGGTTCGAGCACGGCAGGATCGTGCTCAACCAAGAAGGTGATTTTGAGACCTTTCTTGACCAGCTGTTGATGTTTCCGGCGCAAGGCGTCCACGATGACCTACCCGATGCGCTCTCTTACATTGACCAGCTGGCGGTGACTTCCTACTTCATCGACGATGCTGACGATGATTGGGAGCCGATAGACGTAATTTCTGGGGTGTAGGATGGACCAAAACGATTTTGACCAGCCCACTGAGAACGATAAAGAGCTTATCGCTTTCGTGGTAGACCACTGCGACCGCTGGCGCGACTACCGCAACGTCAACTTTCTCCCGCAATGGGAAGAATATGAGCGCATCTTCCGTGGTGAATGGGCCATCGAAGACAAGACGCGCGACTCTGAACGCTCCCGCATCGTAACCCCCATGACGCAGCAGGCGGTCGAAACCAGACACGCTGAGATCATGGAGGCGATCTTTGGTTCGGGCGAGTTCTTCGACATCAAGGACGACGTCAAGGACATCGACGGCAATCCGATGGATGTCGAGATGATCAAGATCCAGATGATGGAGGATCTGAAAAAGGACAAGTTCAGGAAGTACGTCGATCAGATCGAGCTCTTGGCTGAGATTTACGGCACGGGTATCGCCGAGATCACGGTCACGATGGAAAAAGAGTACACGCCAGCCACGCAACCGATTCCCGGCATGCAAGGTCAAGCGGCTATCGGCGTGCAAGAGACGGATCGCGTCTCGGTCAAGCCCATACCCGTGAATCCAAAGAACTTCCTGTGGGATCCCAACGGCACGTCGGTGGACGACTGCATGGGTGTGGCGATTGAGAAGTACGTCTCGATCCACAAGGTGGTGGCCAACATTGAAAAGGGCGTCTATCGTAAGGTCAACATCGTGCCGACCTACGACGACACGGACTTGGAACCTACGCAAGAGGTCAGCCAGTACCAGAACGAGAAGGTCAAACTGCTGACCTACTATGGTCTGGTGCCTAAAGAGTATCTGGCGAAGTTGAACAGCGAAGACGAGGAAATGGTCGAGCTGTTCCCCGAAGATTCGGCGGCGGAAGAGTACACCGACTTGGTCGAAGCTATCGTGGTCATCGGCAACGACAGCATGTTGCTAAAAGCCGAAGAGAATCCGTACATGATGAAGGACCGTCCGGTATTGACCTACCAGGACGACACGGTGCCCAACCGGCTGCCTGGCCGTGGCACGGTGGAAAAAGCGTACAACATGCAAAAGGCGATCGATGCCCAAGTCAGAACGCACTTGGACTCGCTGGCGCTAACTGCAGTGCCGATGGTGGCAATGGACGCCACCCGTCTGCCACGGGGTGCCAAGTTTGAGGTGCGGCCGGGCAAGGCGTTCATGACCAACGGCAACCCGTCCGAGATCCTGTACCCGTTCAAGTTTGGCCAGACTGATGGCAACAACCTGACCACCGCGCAGGCGTTCGAGCGCATGCTGCTGCAAGCCACAGGCACCTTGGATAGCCAAGGCATGGTGAGCCAAGTGGCCCGTGATGGCGGCAATGCAGGCATGTCAATGGCGGTGGCGACCATCATCAAGAAGTACAAGCGCACGCTGGTGAACTTCCAGGAAGACTTCCTGATTCCGTTCATCAAAAAAGCGGCGTTTCGGTACATGCAGTTCGACCCCGAGCGCTATCCATCGGTCGATCTGAACTTCGTGCCGACCGCCACACTGGGTATCATCGCCCGTGAGTACGAGCAAGCGCAGTTTATCGCCTTGCTGCAGACCCTTGGCCCCGACACACCAGTCTTGCCGCTGATTCTGAAGGGTATTGTGGCCAACAGCTCGCTGTCAAACCGCATGGAGCTGATGGAATCGCTGACGCAGATGGCGCAGCCTAACCCAGAAGCGCAGCAAGCAGCCATGATGCAGCAGCAACTGGCCATGCAGGCAGCGCAAGCGCAGATTGCGGTCAACCAGACGCAGGCTGAACGCAACCGGGCGGAAGCCATTAACACCACAATCGAGACGAAATTAAAGCCGATTGAGGTGCAGAGCAAGATTATGGCCGCCAATACGCAGAATCTGCCAACTAACGACGAGATGGCGTCCAAAGAGTTTGACAAACGGGTGAAGATCGCCGAATTGATGCTAAAAGAAGCCGACATCAAGAACAAGTCGAAGATTGTCGAGATGCAAATGGCTAAAACAGCCGAAGATAACCTAAAAGTTGATAATGACTTTTTAGAAGAGCTCTCTAAAGGGTTACGCTAATGAGTGACATCATAAAAAACCTTAATTTAGATAGCATGAGCCTGTCAGAACAGGTAAAACTTCTGTCATCTATCGAAAAAGCATTAGTAAACAGCAAAGTACGCCAAAAAGAATTGGTAAAAACCAATACGGATTTGGTTTTACAGTCGTTAAAAAAGATACGTAACGACATAGAAGATAAATTTAACCTTTTTGAGCAAAGTTTTAACGATAAAGCAGCCAAAATTGAAGGGCGGCCTGGCAAAGATGGCCGTGATGGTAAGGATGGGCCACCTGGTCCTCGAGGACTAGAGGGAAAAAACGGTAAAGATGGTCGTGATGGGCGCGATGGCGTAGATGGTAAAGACGGCGTATCGGTTACAGACGCAAAAATCGATTTTGACGGTTCGTTAGTTATTACTTTATCGACTGGCAAAGAGATAAATGTCGGTGAGGTAGTCGCACCCAATCTAGCTGAACAAATCCGTCATGTCACTACCATGTCCACTAACAATGGCGGTGGTGGCATTAGCTCGGTTGCTTCTGCCGATGGCAGTGTGACGGTAACTACCACTAGCGGCGCCGTAGATTTATCTGTAGCAGTAGCTGCATCAACCACGAATGTAGTTGCTCAAGTTAGAAATACTACTGGCGCAACCCTGACTAAAGGAACGGTAGTCTATATCTCTGGCGCTACAGGTCAAATTTCTACTGTAACCAAAGCTCTTGCAAGCGGCGATACTACTTCAGCACAGACGTTAGGTGTTATATCGGCGGATCTAGCAAATAACGCAAATGGATATGTAACCATCATCGGTTTGGTTACCGGGATGGATACGTCGGCGTACTCCGATGGAACGCAGTTATATTTAAGTCCTACAGTTGCTGGTACGTATACGAGTACAAAACCTTACGCTCCTGATCATCTTGTTTATGTAGCTATTGTTGAGTATGCACACCCTACGCAAGGAAAACTATTTGTTAAAGTACAGAATGGCTATGAGTTAGATGAACTGCATAATGTTGCTGCGCAATCGCCTAGCAATGGCCAAACCATTGTATATAACAGCACAACAGATCTATGGGAAAAAAGTAACTCACCAAGATTAGATCCTAGAAGTGTTTCTGCTGCTACAGCTACATCTTTAACGCCTGATATATCAGCAAAAGATGTATACGCTTACACAGCATTAGCTTCAGGATTAACAATAAATGCGCCTATTGGCACGCCAGTAAACGGCAATAAATTATTGTTTAGATTTTTGGATAATGGTACGAGCCGGTCATTAACCTGGAACGCTACCTATACTGCTATAGGTGTCACCCTACCAACCTCCACTACTGCTGGTAAGACAACGTATGTGGGCTGCATTTATAACGCCGACAATACCCGTTGGGATGCCATCGCGGTTACAACTCAAGCTTAATCATGAAGATTGATTTTTGTTTTGATACTCAGTATGGCAAGTTCTGCGATGCTTTGCATTTGCCAGACGATCATACGTTTACTGAATCAGAAATTGAAGCAATGAAACAGCAACGTCTGGATAACTGGATTGCTGTCATTACTGCTCCTCCAGAAGAACCAAAGGAATGATAAATGGCAGATCGCTATTGGGTTGGTGGATCAGGTACATGGAACACTACCAACACAGGTAACTGGGCCGCATCATCTGGCGGTGCTGCAGGAGCATCTGCGCCTACGGCTGCGGATAACGTCTTTTTTGACTCCAACTCAAACACAGGTACAGGCGCGTTTACCGTTACGGTATCGGCTGCGGTTTGTAACGATATAACCATTGGTGGGGCAAGTGCGCCACAAGCATTAGACGGTGCAATGACGCTTGCTTTTTCGTCATCTACACTTACCGTATCTGGCTCATGGACAAATCAAGCCACTAACTTTGCTGCAACAAATACAGCAGGAACACTGACGTTTAATGCCACGACTACAGGCAAAACAATTACAACGAATGGCGTAACGATTGGTGTTGCTACTACACTCAATGGTGTTGGTGGAGCATGGACGTTGGGTTCTGCGTTAAATATTGGTTCGTTTACGCTTACACTAACAAACGGTACGTTTGACACATCAGCAAGTAATTATTCCGTTACTGCGGCTGCATTTTCTTCAAGTAATTCAAACGTAAGGACAATAAATTTAAACAGTTCAACAATTACACTAACTACTTTTAACTTTGCTTGGACTATGACAACCAGCACAAATGCAACGTTAAATGCTGGTATGTCAACAATAAATTTTACGTCTAATTTAGCTGCATCGTTTGCTGGTGGGGGGCTTACTTACTACAACGTATCTTTTGCAAGTACCTCTTCTCTTACAGCTTCTAAACAAATTACTGGCGCAAACACATTTAATAATCTGACGTTTTCAACTCCAGCCGCTGCTGCATTAAACAACATCACTTTTGGCGCAAACCAGACAATCAATGGAACTCTAACAGTCAACGGTTCTAATGGTAACCGCAGACAATTTGTTCGTTCCGATACGCTTGGAACATCACGCACACTAACTTGCGCGGCTATTGCTGCTATGACTGATGTTGACTTTAGAGACATCACAATAGCTGGCGCGGCTGGTACGTTGTCTGGTACTCGATTGGGAGACTGCGGCGGCAACAGCAATATTACATTTGTGGCTGGTGCAAACAAGTATTGGAACTTGGCGGCTGGTGGTAACTGGACTGCAACTGCTTGGGCAACAAGTTCAGGTGGAGGCGTAGCAGATACTAACTACCCACTACCTCAAGACACGGCAATTATTGAAAACACAGGATTAACTGCTGGAAACACCATAACAATCAATGGTAACTGGAATATCGGTACGTTAGACGCATCAACACGTACTAATGCAATGACGTTAGCGTCAAGTACAAATACGCCAACTTTCTACGGCGACTTTACTTACGGATCAGGCGTAACACCTAC
>Ga0075459_1000077_pt1 | contig 13736 bp, 25 predicted proteins | sample DEB3_08_DNA_2_FD_76333 | JGI IMG/M metagenome (GOLD analysis project Ga0075459, IMG submission 76333) | Aqueous microbial communities from the Delaware River and Bay under freshwater to marine salinity gradient to study organic matter... | ecosystem: Environmental > Aquatic > Marine > Coastal ...
GACTATCTCAGCGTGAACCAGTAAGCCAATTTAACTATTAATAACCATGCTAACCCTACTATCAACCCTAGTGTCTTTCCTCATGGGAGGACTACCAAAGATCCTGGAATTCTTCCAAGACAGGTCTGACAAGGCTCATGAGCTACAACTAGCACAGCTACAAATTCAACGCGAAATGGAGCTTAGAAAGCTAGGCTACGAGGCTCAGGAGCGCGTGGAAGCTGTGCATACAGAGCAGATAGAGCTACAGACCAAATCTGCGGAGAAAACAGCCGTAATCTCCGCACAACAAGCAGAGATGCAGGCTATCTATGCTCACGACACTAGCCTAAACGAGGGTACTTCTCAGTGGATGCGTAATCTTAGGGCTTCTGTGCGCCCAGTAATCACTTATGGCTTCTTTTTCCTGCTATGCGCCATTGACGCTGCTTTGATCTATAAAGGTATGTCTTCCGGTGTTCCTTTTGCTGACCTAGCAGAGCATTTGTGGGACAATGAAACACAGGTACTCTTTGCTTCTATTATAGCTTTCCACTTCGGTGGTAGAGCGTTTGGCAAATGAAAGTAGATTCCAGTAATCTTATTCATGCTCATAGAGTAAGCGAACAGGCTTATTTGTGTTACGCAGAAAACCTTAAAAGAATGCAAGCACTGGTGGATGAAAAAGCTAAAAAGATTAAAGAATTAGATGCTAAATGTGAGGCTAGGGAACGAGAAGCTAACTTTACAACTGGACGAATAGATGTTACAGTATGAAAGTAAGCGATAAAGCTATCAAAATGATAATGCACCATGAAGGGCTTAGACTGAAGCCTTACAGGTGTCCAGCTAAGTTATGGACTATAGGAGTAGGACATGTTCTGTATCCCGATCAAGGTAAGATACCTATTAATGAAAGAGATAGTTATCAGCTTCGTCCAGAAGACAATAGAACATTCTCACAAGACGAGGTTAATAGCATTCTAAAAGCAGATCTAAAAAGATTTGAACAAGGTGTAGACAAGTTTATAACAGTAGAACTTACACAGGGAATGTTTGATGCTCTGGTGTCTTTCAGCTTTAATGTCGGTCTAGGTACTCTACAGCGATCAACTCTAAGAATGAAACTCAATAGAGGCGATAAAGAAGGCGCAGCAGAGGAACTACTAAAGTATTGTATGGCTGGCGGTAAAGTCCTGAAAGGACTACAGAATAGACGAATAGATGAAAAGAATTTATTTTTAAGCTAATAAAAAAGCCCTCATTAGAGGGCTTAATTGTTTATAGAATAAAGTATATTGTGATTATACCTAAGTATATGTAGATTATTGGTCTGGTTTCAGAATTAAAGTCTGGTTCTTTGTCTTCCTCAACCATGTGAATTGAATCGGCTGTTAAGCCAAACACTAGTCCGTTGTTCCATTGGTAGTTTACGGTGATGTCCATTAGAATGCTACCTCACACGCACCAGCGGTACAAGACAGCATCTGCGCTCCTTCGACATTATCGGTTCCCTCGATAAAGCTATCCCAGTTGATAGCGCTAGGCATCTTAGCCACAAAAGCCTCATACTCGGAAGAATTAATTTCTTCGTATGGGGCTTGTTTGTATGTGCCACCATCGTAAGGCAAGTAAGATACACCCGTGATTTCATCAAAGTTTTCCCATGTCCAAGCGCCTACTTTAGGCCATTCATTTTCGTTAACCGAAATAGTCACAGATGGCTTATGTTCACACCAGTGACGCTGATAGGCCAACCAAAGCTCCAGATGCTCGATAGCGGGTAGTTCCTCGCGCAGTTTAGCCCCGTCACCAACCTTTTGAGGAAAGCTAAACACGGTGGTACTGTCGGGCTTCATAACGCAAGGTTCTGATGGGAATCCCTGAGACTTTAGAAAGTTTGTCAGAGGATCTTTGTTGTCAGAACGAACCCTGCGAATATAATACTTACTATGTTGGGGATGGATACCACTAGCAGTTCCGGTAAGCTGAGATACAGTTCCTTCCGGTTTGATACAAGTAATAGCAGCGCTGTGAGGGATACTAAGAGCGTCAGCAAACTCAGAATTAGTAGCGATAGCGACATTTTTCAGTTCCTCCAATCGTTTGGGTAGCTCAGGATCGTAAACATTGTTCAAAAGCGGATTATCCAGGATTCCTGTCATAGATACGCCCAGCAAGCGTTCTTCCTCAGTATTGTGCTGCCATACCTTCCGCAGATACGGGAAGTGCGTTAGCGTGGATTGAAAAGTGCCAAGAATCGCTGCAATCCTGACTTTATTCCGTAGGATGTCCATAGTATCGCTGCTACGAACAACAACAGAAGATAGGTTACAAAACTGATAAGGACGAAGAATAATTTCACTACAAGGATTAGTACCCCATTCTTTATCCAAGGCCCTACGCCCGTTTTTGCCTGCTTGAAGTTCTGACGCATAACGATTAAAGATACCCCTTTCACCAGAGTGTGATTCATAAATATTTGACCATTCACGCATGAATTGCCCTACATCAGGTTTAATCTCGTAGACGGCACTGTTATTAGCCAAGGCTCGTTGACCGTTACCGTCCCACCAGTTTCCTGCTTTAGCGTGTGCCATACGATCATCGCTTAGGTCAGACAAACTAATCATAGCGCTACGGCGTACACCGCCAACGACAACAACCTCGCCTACTTTACACATAATGTCGTGCGCTTCTAGCGTGTTCAGTTTACGGCCTGCTGCGCCCTTGAATTTGGCTATGACATATTTAAACAGATCCGCTAGAGGCTCTGGCCCGGATGCCCTACCGCCAAAGGTCTTCAGCCGTGCCCCAGCAGGGCGCACAGCAGATACATCCCATTTAGGGACTTCACCGGCATACAGCAGAGCAATAATTTGTCTAAGCGCCTTAGCCCAACCTTCTTTAGAATCCCGTACCACTACGACAGTATTGGATTCAAATAGGTGGTCTGGAACCTCTGGAAGCTTAGACACATACTTCTGTTCAACGCTAAAGCCTACGCCAGTGCCGCACAGAAGAATGTACATAGCCTCGTCAAAGGCTTTAGGATCGTCTATGGGCAGATAGGAGCAGTTATAGCCTGCAATGTTCTGCCGATCAAGCGCATCGCCTGCGGTCATGATAGAGCGCATGGATGGCATGGTTTCTAGGTTAGTTACCGCTTCCTGTAGCTCGTTTCGGAGTTCCGGTGAAAGCGTATAGTTATGCTTGGCTTTTAGGTGTTTTTCCATAAATCCGAAATAACGGTCTACGGTTTCGGGCCAATGTTCACGCCTGTTTTTGTCATCAAGAAACCTGGAATATCTCGATTTTGCGATATAAGTCTGGTACGGGGTCATTTTTGTCCTTCAAGTTCGATAAGTTTTTCTAGATAATGGATAGCCTTTTTCAGGTCTTCCACGCCTCCTTTGTCCCTCCAACGGGACACATATTTTACACAGTTGCCAGTAAAATAGCAAAGGTTATTTTCGTATATGTAATCCCAAGGTTGTACTTTATGTTTGCTGTAGTGGCTACCGCCGACTTGTTTCATGTCTTCCTGTTCCATGATTCGATTAATGTATTCAGTTGTTGATAGCATGAGAGTTTGGGTTAATAATATGATGAATATTTAACTTCTTTTCATAAGCTACTCTAGCTTCATAGGCTTCTTCTTTTGTGTCATAAAGGCCTAAATGTATATCTTTAGAGTGTACGCCTATACTTGCTAGCCATTTACCCTTGTTTGAATCAAAACACACACCTCTGAAGCCTGACTTATTAGTTACTGGGATTTTAGAGTTAAAACTGTTTAACTGGTGAGTGGCTTCTCTTAGATTTTCAATTCTATTATTTAAAGGGTTCCTATCTATATGATCAATAATTTTTGGTAATTTTCTGTGAAACATTGCAAAAATTACTCGGTGAACCAGATAAGTTTTATATGTTCTTTTGCTGACGGTATAACCAAAACATAAATAACCTTGCTTATTAGGAGTAAGTTTAACTTCTTTTCCTATTTTATGTTTAAAGTAACACTTCTTATAATACAGTTTACCGTCTTCATAACGATACCTATCAATCCATTCTTGAATTAATTTATCAGTTTCACTGGTGTCCATATTTACGCTCCAAGTATTCTATTGACAAAAACATTTCGTCGAAATGACCGTCTTTAACTTCGTTCATTACCAGTAATCCACGCCAATGACGATTACTAAGCTGATCCATGTAAGACTCGTCATGTAGATAGTAGCTACCAACAACGATTGAAGTGATTGCTTTTCCATCCGCTCGTTTTCCGTAAGCCACCTGTTTGCCTTGTTGATGCCCAGCAATACAAGACATGTGAAGTTTACTGATAATAGCAGCAGGACTAGCCGCAGGGCGTCCCAGTGCGCCCACAGGCCAGTAATGGTTAAAGCCCACACCGTTAATAAAGACAGGATGTAGAAATTCATGTACTTCCCAATCAGCTTCATAGCCTAGATCCTTTGTAGAAATTAGTCCTTCAAGAGTAGGATTATTGTTTACCGCCCTGTCTATACGATTCTCATGATTACCCAAAGTGAGTATCATACGAGGCTTATATACCTTCTCTTTGTTTTTCTTTTGACGATTTTGTAGGTCTTTAAGCGGCTTTAGTAACATTTTCATAGCCACCTTAGATACCTCAATATCGTTCTTGTACCGCAAACCTTCAAAGTATTTAGAGCCTTTGGTGTCGTGACTACTAAGACTAGGCATATCAGCAAAGTCTCCGATGTTCACAACAACATCTGGTCTATACTCACAAATAGCCTCTCCAGCCCAAGTAAGATGCTCCAGAGGAACATTTTCCTTAACTTGACAATCAGGAATTACCAATATTCTCATTATCGTCCTCAGTAGTTGTAAAGAAAGGTGAGCTAGGTTGATGAACACCGCCGTTATTCAAAGCAGGATTAGCAGCGAGTAGCTCATCAAATACCTTTTTGTCTAATTCTCTGCCGACTGCGGGAGAATAATTATAATCAAAACAGGGATTACTAACGACATAATACACTTTAGATTTAATATCGTAGCCGTAAGAAGCTTCTAAAGCCTTAATAATATCTTCCAATATTTCTATCCACATGGGGCCATCATAGTTATATCTTAGAGAATTTTCTTTATTTGGATATGGCGTATTATCTCCGCCCACTGAAATAGAAAAATATACACTTGTATCTTTATCTTCTGAGTTCATAATAGGCTCCTTGTTTATAACATGAAAATAATCTTCAAGATCCATTTCTAAAATTCCTAACGAAATAGTCTGCATCCACCACAACCAGAGGTTTGCATTGATTCTGTTTAATAAATACTACAGGCTCATGCGTCCCGTGTGAGCAGGCTTGATTGTAAAAGTCATACACGGCAATACGGGCATAGCTTTTGCATTCAAGCTGCCAAGGATACACTTTCCTCGCAGCAGGAGACAGCATAACATCCTCGCCACCAGCGCCCATCGAGGTAGACTTAACATCATCAGATTCTAGCTCTGGCGCATATTCCAGGAGTTTAGCAGCAGCCCACTTCTGTAGGTTTCGTCCTTTGGCTTTAGCGGATGATGTTTTCATGCTTTAGTCTTTTCATACTGGTGCAGCAAAGCCCCAAAGGAATCCGTAAATTCCTCGTTATGGTCTGTTTTGCCTAGCGTGAACAGAATAGCATGAACCAGTTCGTGCATAAATGTCTGCTGCGTGGTTTGTTCGTTCATACCCGCACGGATAAGTATCTCCTGCGTGGCTGGACTGCAACTACCGTAGTCTGCCAATCCTTCGACTAGTCGGACTGTCCAATCAAATCCGGCGAGGCTAAAGGAGGTAACCAAGTCTGGTTTGGAATTCGCCTTAACCATAGTAGTACCGCATTTTCTTTAACTCGTTCCTCATCACCGTCATAAGCTTTAATACAAGCATCGTAATACTCCTTCTCTGTTTTACAGTCTTTTAAAATCTTCTCAGCCTTAACAGGCCCGATACCTTTGATGCCAATAATATTATCGACACGATCACCAGTAAGAATCTGTTTGTAAAAACTTCGTAGCCCTTCTTCCTCGGTAACAAAATATTTTTCTTTGCGTACAAAGTTATAATGCCATCCAGGAATTTGATCAAAGTCTTTATCAATAGAGACTATCCAGTAATCTCCTTGGGTGGCTTCAATGGCGATTTCATCGTCCGCTTCTTGTCCTTCAACAATGGTGGCTCCAAGTCTTTGGAGATAGCCTCGGAGGGCTTCGTAGTGTTTTGGTCTTGGGGCATCTTTTCTGTTTCCTTTATACGGGGCTGTCTTTGCCACCATATGTCGAAAATTCCCCTTTCCTGTGAGGTAGGCTTTGTAGTCATCGCAGTTTAGTTCTGTAAAAACTATTTCCAGGATTAGTTCCTTAGCTCTGGCGAAACAGATCTCCTCAGTTTCATCCTCAGACGCAAATCCGACCCTGTATACGATCACATCTGCGTCCAAGAGAGCTACTTTAGGAAGCTCAGAGGATGTCATCATCCCCTTCTTTAGCGTCAGGCACATAGGTCTTAACCTCAGTTACCTTCAGCTTCTGAATTCTCGGAGAATTCCCATACTTAGCGCTGGCTTTGTGGGCATAAGAGCCTACAATAGCCTCGCACTTGGAACCGTTACCGAGGACATCAACAGGCACAGGGTTGCCCTTCTCATCGACAGGCCCAAACAAGTACTTGCTTTTGCCGACAATGTAGTTGCCCATCGAATCCTTGTACTTGACGCGAATGCCTAGCTTTGTCAGCTTGGCAACATCCGTATCAGACAGCATACCGATAGTACACTCGTAACGGTCATTATCATCGTTAAAAGCTTTATTGAACTCAGCCATCCATTTATTCCAGAATAGCTCTCCAGAGATTTTAACAGGTTTCAGATCACTCATTTTCAATTCCTTTGAAAGTTAATAAAATGTCTGTCTTTCCAGACTGTCAATTCAGAAACTTTGGCGGTGTTAAGTCCTCCACCAAAGTCTCCAGATGCTCTAGTGCTGCCGTCAAAACAACATAGATTTGCAATACATCTAAGTTGCTTGTGTGCATCAACGAAAAAGAATCCTCTTTTATGTCAATAACAATGCGAGAATCAAAATCTTGTTCAGTTGTTTTCAAGATAGGTTCCCCACTGATCTGCCATTGCAGCGGCAATTCCACTGTATGTTCTACTGCGTTCTTTCCAGCGATCAGGGCTAGGAGCCATCATGTGTACTCTTGGTTGTCTTCCTTCAACAATGTTCGTAGGCTCCAACTTTGGCAGATTCTTCAGCCAAAGACAAGTAGCTTTAGTCTCCCCATGCCCGAACTGCCAAGGCTGAATGATCTGATCAGGCTTCCTGATGTGGGTGCTTAAGATGCTTACCGGATTCTCTAATGCGATCTTGGAAATATTTGCTGACCACAAAGCTTTGGCAAACCATAGCGCGTTCTTCTGTTCTTCTTGCTTGTCCTTAAACCATCTAGCACCCGACACAGCAAGATGCGTACAGGGCGGGTGAGCAATCATTAGATCCCACTGCTGGCCCATTATGTAGGCTGCCAGTACATCGCCATGATAGTGGAACTCTGACCCGTCTTCAGCAGGAAGAAGATCACAACTCCAGGCATCAAAGCCTTTAGCGCGAAAAGCAGAGCGCACCGCACCGCTGTATTCGCAAGCAACCAAAACGCGCTTAGTGTGTTTCACGCCAATTTCTACCAATTTTGTATTCTCCATCTAAGGGACACCGTAGCTTAAAAAAGACCCCTGCTTCCACGATGCTCATTTTAGCAGCTTTTCCAGCCTCGTCTGCCAACGCTTCAGGAACCTCGAACTGGAACTCATCGTGGACATTGGCGACTAGCTTTACAGGCCACTTGTTAGCCTTGATTTTATCATAAAAAAGCACTAGCGCCTTTTTCATCACGATTGCGCCTGCGCCCTGAAGTAAGCTATTGAGCGCCGCATGGTCAGAGCGAACCCAAATCTTGCGACCATCAAGCCCCGGTACATAGCCCTTGGACGCATAAACGGATACTTTAGAGCGTAAAGACTTGAGCGCGGGAGTCCCTTCAAGAAAGGAAGCGATAAGTCTTTCACCAGTGGCACTATTGCCACCGACAATCGAGCCAATCTTCGATGGCCCCGCCCCATAGAGGAACGCATAGATGAATGTCTTCGCCTGATCCCTTGTTTGTAGGCCAGCAGCTTGCTGGTTTTTCGTATGGACATCCGTTCCATCTTTCGAGTTTCCCTCAACGACCGTTTTGACATAATCTTTGTCCTTCATGTAATGAGCAAGCATACGAAGCTCAAGACCGCTAGCGTCACAACCAACAAGTACATTACCATCTTCTACCGTCCAACATTGTCTGCACTCTGGGCCATACAAGCTACCTGCGTTAGGTATCTGTGCCATGTTAGGCTTAGAGTGCGTCATACGGCCTGTTACAGCCCCATTGGTGATCACCTTACCGTGAACCCTATCATCGCTTCCTAGCGCCTCTAACCAGGATTCTATCTGAGCGATACGCTTTTGTAGCAGCAGGTACTCAGCGATCACCTTAGCCTCTGGAATGCTCAAATCCATCAGTACAACTTCATCAACGATGGGTTGATTGTTCTCAGTAAACTTCTTAGGCTTCCACCCTAGCTCTTGGAGTTTTTCTCCGATCTGCTTTCTACTTCCTGGATTAAAGGAAACAACTTCGTCTTTGAGTCGCTTTCCTGTTTTCTCGGAGTATCTTTCCAGAATTCTCGGAGGCCAGCGTTCCTGCATTCGTTCATATATTCCTGCCATTTTTGTCTTGAGGTCAGTAAGTAGCACGGTTGCATAGGGTACATCCAGTTTAAATCCGTTACGCTCCTGTTGAGCTATGATAGCCGCCACCTGATGCTCCAGCTTTACAGAATCCTCGGAGAAGCCTTCTGCGATCAGCCTGTTGCTAACCAGTGTGTAGGTCTTTTCTAGAACATCAACATCGCGTATACAATAAGTCTCTAGCAAGCTATCAAAGGGACTGTCGTAGCACTCACCGATGTAGTCTTCTTTACGATCCATCATCCATTGCCAGATTTTCTTGTAATCAATTTTTTGTGTACCTAGCTGCTTTCCGTAGCTTTCCAAGCTGTGCCCGTTCTCTTTCGTTGGCTCTAATAGCCGACTTGCTACTAATGTGTCGAATACCTTCCTCAAGGGAATCTTCGTCATCCATAACCTGTTTAACAGATAGAAATCGAACGCAATCCCATTGTGAGCTATCAGGAGTGTAGCCTTGCTTAGATAGTCGTTTAGGCCATTTGGATTTTTCCATACTTTAATTTCTCCGCTATCAAGGTCTTTAGTCACGCACAGGTGAATCCGGTTGTGTGCCAGATTCGTTTCTATGTCCAGTGCAATTTTCATGGTGTTCTTTCAGTTCCTCGTACTGATGGATAAGAGTTTGATACTTGTCCTGCAACTCGAAATACCTATCTTCCAAGTTAAGCAGCCTGCCAATTAGTTGATCAAGATCTATCACGATTGTACCGCAAGATAAAGACCAACATTTCCAAGAGCGTACCCAAAGAAAGCAATAGAGTGCCCATTGTCTCCTTTAAGCCACAGATCTACTCCGACCACGGCATACACGATACCGATAATTGCAATCAACCAAGAACTCATATTTCTTTTTCCTTTGCTTCTTTCTTTCTGTTCCTGTGTTTACCTGCGTTTCTTTTTGGTCTAGAAAGCAGGGCGAGAACAACAGGGTTACGCCTCTTCTTTTTTCTCTTCTTCGCCATAATTGGGGTGTAGCTTCTCAGCTTCTTTAACGCCATTCATTATCGCAGTGACAATGCCATAGCGTGTAAGCGCATCAAGCTCTTCCTTAGAAAAATTAAACTGGAGGATAGCACTACCATCCTCATTCTCTTGAATTAAAACCACCTCTGATGTAGTCATACAGTACTCCTTAGATATATTTAGGAACAGTTACAGGAATGCAAAGTGCATAACTATTCATCAGCGTAGGCTTGTCAAAATCTTTGATAGCCTCTTTTATGAATGTTACACATTGTTCTTTTGTATCAAATCCGTCTGAAGTGTACGCGAATTGGCACATATTGAGGCACACCGCCACCACAGCTATATAGATAGTCATGTTTCATCCTCGTCAGTGTCGAGTTCTTCATCGTCCTCATCTTCCTCTTCGTCTTCCTCCGTGCCAAAGATAGCGTCCCATCGTTTAGAATATTCTTCGTTTGAGATACTGAATGGCCTCGGTGAAGAGCCCTTACCTCCGTCTGAGTGATTCATAGTTCCTCCAAAGTAACTTCGTTCATTCTACCAGTGAACAGATCGTAGCGTAGCTCACACGCAGGGCCTGTAAGCCCACTGTAACGGTTCTTAGCCACTGCCACCTTAGTTGTATGCCTCTCGATAGGGTCATCGCTCATAGAGTTCCTTTCCAGGGTTATGACCGCATCAGATAACTGAGCGATAGCGCCTGAGCCTCTAAGTTGAGACAACGATACAGCCTGTCCGTCCTCGTGGCCTTGATTGCCATTGGGCCTTTTCAGGTGTGAGACAACAACAAGCGTAATCCCTAGCTCCTGCACAAGTGTACGCAGGTTAGTCATCATATTGTCAATAGCTTTTCTTTCATCCCCAAGATCCTGTCCTGAAATGATGATAGAGATATGGTCTAGAAAAATAATCCTACAGTCTAGCCCTTTAGCCATGTAGCGGATACGGTTCAGGATATTGTCTGACGATGTGCTACCAAAGTGTTCAAACAGAAAAATACGATCTGACCCTAGAGTAGCATCAAAGGCTTCCCGCAGTTCCTCGTCAGATACTGGAGTATCGGGCAAGTGTAGCTTTTTGTTTGCGCTGATGCTCATGATGCTCTGAGCCGTTTTCCTGATGGATTCCTCAAGGAACAGACCGCCGATGTTCCATTCTGTTGTGACAAGAATATGATGCAGAATCTCTCGCAGAAACTGGCTTTTACCTAAGCCGCTTCCAGCGGTGACCGTAATAAGCTCAGACTGCCGGAAACCGTACAGTAGCTCGTTCAGGCCCTGAAATGGATACTGAGCCTCTGCTGCTGGTTCAGGGGTACTGACAAGATCCCATAGAGTTGACGCAGCCACGATACCATCAGGCACATAAGTCTCTGCTTTCCACCAGTTATTGACAAACAGGATTGTCTTACCATTCACCAGATAGTCGCAGGCATCTTTGCTTGCTTCCATGTGCTTGAACACCTTGGCCTTCGATCCAAACAGTTCAGCCACTTCAGCAGCAGCTTCCTTTCCTGGATTATCGTCATCAAAGCAAATTACGATGTTGTCAAAAGTGTTTAACCATTCATAGTTGGCTTTGCAGTCCTTCAGAGCCGATTGTGCCCCATTCCTGATAGACACCACAGGCCACTTCGATCCAAGCATCTGAAAAGCCGCAAGCGCATCGAGTTCACCTTCCACCAAAGTGACATACTTGCCGCCTTTGGTGAACAGGGACTGACCGAATAGCGTGGCCTTGTTCCACTGACCTTCTACAGAAAAAGTCTTGTTAGCCACCGTGCGAATCTTTGCTGCCATGTAGTTTCCGGATTCATCGGTGTAGGGGTAGACATGCTTTGTGTCTGTCTGAGTAACTTTGTAGTATTCACAGGTTTCCTTTGTGATCTTTCTATCAGGTATGGATTTAACTTCACCAGTGGTTTTCATGGATTTAGACCTTAATACTTCCTCTTTCCAACGCTGGGCATCTTCATTATCTGCTTCGCTGACAACTTTACCACACTTGTGACAATAGGTATGCCCGTCTGTGTATAGCGCATTCGCATCCGAGCTTCCACAATGCTCACACGCCACATGCTTCACAAAATCTGAAGCTAGTCTTAGATTACTCACGATTTTCCTTTCATTCAAAGTCTACCATTCTATCCTTAAAACCCTCGTAGAATCGCCCCGACTCGATGGCATTAATGAGCATTGTACCATTTCCTATCGGGGTCTGGCTTTCGATGTACTCGGAGTATTCAAGATCAAGATCGCCCCTTTCCATAGCCTCGTCGAAATCTTCTTCGGTCATGTGTTTTTCTCCTTTAGCTTATCCTCGACTGCCGAATAGAAACTGAATGGCCCTAGCACATCATCAGCAATTTCCATAACTTCAACCACAGACAACCATTTAAATTCCTGGAATACTTGCTGCTCGATCAAATTAGCAAACTCTTTGAGTTCATTAAAGTTAGGCGTATGCTCTACTCCAGCTAATTTGTTGGCTTTTACCCATAATTCTATGATTGTCTGATCATTCATAATAGCGCCTCTTGTGCATACTTGTATGCTTTTGGCTCTTTTTGTACCATTTTAATCAATTTTGGTGAAGCTCGCTTAAAAGGGTCATGAGACACCCATAACTGGACAGCTTGTTCATAACTCATGCGTTCAAAATCTTTCTTGCAATACTCTTGACATTCACCAGTAGGATAACCACAAAAGTCATATTTGCAGGACATGATAACTCCATTATTTCAAGGCAAGCTTGATTAAGGTTAAGACAAAGATTATAAGCGCTAATGTCATCGTTGTGCTTCAGCTTTCTTCTGCTCACGCTCCAGTAGCAGATTAGCTGCATCCCTCAGTACGGTTTCTTTACCGTATTCCTTGAACATCACGAGCATGTCTTCTAAGACAGACCAATACCAGGATTCCTTCAGTGCTGATGCAATTTCTTCATCGTCCATAGTTTTCTCCAAAGTTGGCACACTTCTTGCTATACTATATAGTAAATAATACTTTAATGTAAATAATACTATTAAAGTAATTATTCATATAAGTCTTCATCTAAGTAGTCTTTTAAGTCATCATTATCTCCTTCTTCGTTGAAAAAGTCATCATAATCCTCAGAAGTCATTAGATCTTTTCGTTCTATAGCAGGCACAATATTGCGTATTTCAGAATAACATGCATTGCATAGGTCTAAAAAATCAAAGGTTATAGCGTTTCGTCTGGTGGCTTCAAAGTCACTCAGCAACGCATCACAGGCACGACAATGCATAATTTATCCTTTCCTGGTTTTTATTGTCTTTCTAGGTTGTTCACCTCGAGGTGGCTACCTAGCCCTACCATAGGGTCTAAAAAGCGCTCCAAGGCCCGATTAAGGGCCTTCCTGAGCCTTAATTATCCATCCTCCAGTCTACTACATCATTCAGCCAAGTTTCAATAGCGTATTTTTTCAATACTTGATTAAAATTGTCAACATTTTTCTGATTTGCTGACACTAGTAATGTATTGAAAGCTTTCAGAACAGACTGATCCCATAACGCATCAGTCATGAATTCCTGGAAAGTAAACCTCTCCAGCTTGTTAGCGTGAATGTTCAGCCAGCATAGCTCACCGGCTGCGCCCTGAGTCTCGATAAACTTTCGGGCATCGTCAATGTAATCGTCTACCAAAGCTTCGCTCATTTTATAGCCTTTCTACAAGAGCCACACAATACGCTGGACTGTGAATTTTCCAGCATCACCATTGTACCATGGTGCGCCCACCAATAGCCAAACGAGCCACTGGCTATGGCTAAAGTGGACAAAAAGCCCACAATAGCCAATGCATTTTTGATTCTACGATACCATCGCTTCATGTCTTGCAAGACCTTTTTCCAGGAAATCGTTCAGGGCTGGTATATCCTTTTTGTAGATGTTCCACTCAGGAACCCCACCGTGTAGGCATAGCCCATCAGTTAGCCTGCTGCCATAGAA